>Ga0207687_10000033_pt1 | contig 135886 bp, 135 predicted proteins | sample KBSM54metaG_FD_184399 | JGI IMG/M metagenome (GOLD analysis project Ga0207687, IMG submission 184399) | Miscanthus rhizosphere microbial communities from Kellogg Biological Station, Michigan, USA - KBS M5-4 metaG (SPAdes) (version 2) | ecosystem: Host-associated > Plants > Roots > Rhizosphere...
CACCCAGATACTGAGAGACTATGCCGATGAGCTCTGGGCACGAAGTACGGCCGCAAACAGCACCTGGGTTGGAGAGACCGGGCAGGGTGCGGTTGCGTACCTTGGGTGAGTAGTTACGAGGTTCAGAGATCCTGGATCCAGCGAAGCGGTCGGTATCTGACCTGACATCCAGCTCATTCTTGGCCATGCACGGATCTCGACGACACAAGAGATCTACCAGCACGGGGATCTAAAAGGCCGAGCGCAAGCGCTCGGCCGACTGGAAGGGTTGTTGACGGCAGCGGTTGACGGCTGGCGTAGCCGTCAAATGCAGCCGTCAAATGCCATGAATTGGACGTTTCAAGCTCGGAATAACAGTGGTGGAGCTACAGGGACTCGAACCCTGGACCTCTTCCATGCCATGGAAGCGCTCTAGCCAACTGAGCTACAGCCCCACATATTGTTTGGCGGCTTGGCCGCAAATAATTGCCTGCTCTGCCGTCCGAACAGAGTAATTCTAGCAAATTTTAGAGAGAAATCAAAGTCCGCCTCATAAAACGGCGGACCTTGATTCTCGTGCGCGCCCACCCCGCAGCGCGCGTAGGCCAGAACGTCAGGAAAAGCTCTTCATAAATATATGCTGCTTGCTGTGCCCTGGTGCTACTCGCGCCGCTACCTGCGCACGACTCTCTTCAGCATTACGTCTTTGTGCGGTTTTGTCAAGTCTGTGATAGATAATTGCCGATGAACTACCGAGATTCATCAGTCACTACATCAAATACCGGCTGTTGTTCCATAACACCGGTTGATTTGTATGACTCCGTAAGCGAACCTGTTGCTTCAACTGTGTCTCCTATATGGATGGAGGAGATACCGGTGTTCAAGCCGTTCTTATCTTTTTCAGACCCCTTTTTTACATTCTCAGCCCACCTAGTTTGATAACTGTCATGAAGCTCATGCTCTCCCTTCTTAAACCACGTACTAGCACTAGAACCAGTTGGACTCTCAATGACAATACTGCCTAAAGTGAGGCTGTGGTCGCCTTTTGATACGACTATGCCTTTAATATCAAACTGCTCTGGGGATATGCTAGAGACCGACGAGCCATTAGCTGCCTGCTCACCTGAAGATTTTGCAGTGCTTTTGCACCCTCCCACAAGAAACACACCGATCGCAAATCCCACTCCAAGTTCAACACGTCTCTTAGATATACGTTCTCTCATGCTGACCTCCTTATGACTACTAGCTGGAACTATACTATTTTTTAATACTTCGTCAATAAAAGGGTTAGTACTTGCGCCACCTCATCCATGCATTCTGCCCCCTCCAGCCAAACCAGACGGTAGTGATATGATGAAGACAAAATAAAGATCTAGTTCTATTTCCTAAAATTTATACCACTACTCGGGAGAATACTTTTCGTTTTGCTAAATAGTACGTAAAGTCATGTCACAGCCGACTTGTTCGAACATCATGGCATCTACTGTAGCAGGTCCATTAACTTTTGCTCACCGATCTGTTTGGTACCAAGCTTTTCGGCTTTTTTGAGCTTGCTCGCGCCAACGTTTTCGCCAACGACGAGATAGCTCGTGTCTTTGCCTACGGAGGTTTGGAAGGTGCCGCCGAGCGCCCGGATCTTTTCGGCGGCTTCGTCGCGGCTGAGCTGATGGAGTGTGCCGGTAATGACAAAGCTTTTGCCGTGCAATGGGCCACGGGCGTGCGACTTGTAGAACGGTTGGACGTGCAGGTTTGTAAATTTGCCTAGTAATTTTTCGTTGTCTGGGTCAGCAAACCACGCGAGAATGGACTCAGCAACGATATCGCCGACGCCGTCGATTTGCAACAGTTCATCAAGTGTTGCTTCGCGCAGTTTTTCCAGTGAACCAAAATGCTCGGCCAGATCAATGGCCGTTTGCTGGCCAACGTGCCGGATGCCCAGACCATAGATAAAGCGCGGTAATGGCGGCTTTTTGGCCGCGGCAATGGCAGTTACAAGGTTGCTCGCCGAAATGTCAGCAAAGCGGTCCAGTTCCAGGACTTGCTCTCTAGTGAGCGTATAAATATCAGCCATGTCGTGCACAAGCTTGGCATCCACGAGAGCCGCAACATTGCGTTCGCCAAGCGTATCAATATCCAGCGCAGCTTTGCTGGCAAAATGCTCCACCGCTTTCTTGAGTAGCAAGGGCCCCGTTGCGCCTTTGACACGATACACCGCCTCTCCTTCGGGGCGCTCAAACTCCAACTCAGGATATTGCCGGGCGAGTTCTTTTTCCATGTCAAACTTAGGCGTGCGCTTGGGGCGCAACGCGACAAGCACTCGTGACAACTGAGGAATAATATCGCCCGCCTTAAAGATAATCACTGTGTCACCGACGCGCACATCTTTGCGCTCAATTTCATCAGCGTTGTGCAAGCTAGCATGCTGCACCGTGGTGCCCGCAACAACCACTGGATCAAAGACGGCTACTGGCGTTGCCGCGCCCGTGCGGCCAATGCTGAGCACGATGTCACGGATAACTGTAGTGGCTTCTTCGGCCGCATATTTATAGGCCACCGCGCCTCGCGGCGCCTTACCGACAACACCCAGCCGCGCAAACACTGCCCGGTCGTTAATCTTAAACACCAGACCGTCGGTGTTAAAAGGCAAATCGTGCCGCTTCGTGTCCCACAGTTCGGCAAAGGCGACCAGCTCGTCCAGCGTATGAAGAACGGTCGCTTGCGCGTTTGTGGCGAGGCCGAGCGCACGCAGCACTTGGTAGGCAAACATGTTGGTGGGCACTTCGGTGGGAGTATCCCGGATAAGATCGTACGCCCGGAAACGTAGCGGCCGAACGGCGGCTAACTTCGGGTCGAGCTGGCGAATGCTACCAGCGGCGGTGTTGCGCGGGTTGGCATACACTGGCAGTTCAGCGGCCGCGCGTTCTTGGTTGAGTCGCGCAAAGTCCTTTTTATAGATAATGATCTCGCCCCGGATTTCGGTGCGGCCGCTCAAAAATAGTCGCGCATCTTTTAACCCATTGCCCGGATCACGAAGCTCAAACGGCACACTGTCGATCGTGCGGACGTTGGCTGTTACATCTTCGCCGATAAAGCCGTCGCCACGGGTGACTGCTTGTACAAAACGCCCGTCTTCGTAGATCAGCGAGCAAGCGAGGCCGTCCATCTTGATATCGGCAAAAAATTCTAAGGCGTTGCCGGGCGCCAATTTTTCGGTCCGCTCAATCCAGGCACTCAGCTCGTCACGGCTAAATACATCGTTGAGGCTGATCATCCGCGTACGGTGTTGTACTTGCGTAAAGCCCGGCAGTGGCGCACCGGCAACTCGCTGCGTGGGGCTCTCGGGCGTGATCAATTCAGGATATTCGGTTTCGAGTTGTGTAAGTTCGTGCTTCAGACTGTCCGCTGCGGCCTCGCTCATAATCGACTCGTCCAGCACATGGTAGTGATACCGATAGTTGTTGATGAGCTCACGCAGCTTGACTACGCGCTCAGCGGCCTCGGCTTTTGGGAGGCGGCTCACCGCGCAAGCTCCTGATAGAGTGCAAACATATAGCTATGCACAAACACGAGCGCACTCATGAGCATCAAGAAAAAGATTGTGCTGGCAAGAGGCGTAAGCACGAGGATGGCTGGCACCATCACCACACCGACGAACAGCAGCAAGGCAGCCGGCAAGAACACTACCTTGCGCATCACCTGCCAGCGACGCTTGCGGACCAGCTCACGCGCCTTGCGGCGAGCACGGCTCGGAGTCATGCCAGGCTCAGCCACCACATACATTCCCATAACGGACACTGACGTAAGGTAGAGACTCCAAAGCGCAAGGCCAGCGAGCACAGCTACCCAAAAAATCTTTTCCAGGGCGTGTACGGCAATACCATTGGACATTACAGTGCTATAGACAGCGGCTCCAATGATAAACGGCAGCAATTGCAAACAAACTACAAGAAATATCAGCGCAAACGGCACGAGCGGGGTCATCCCGTTGTAGAACGCATCACGAATACGGAGAGTGGTGGTACCGGTATAGATCTGGCGGAGGGCCCAGATTGCCGCCAAACTCGTTACCAGCACAAATACTAACTGATACACGCCGCCAGCCGCGCTAGACGAACTCCCGACAGACCCAATCATATAGGCAAACAGTGCGCCAGCCGCAGCCGTCCTGCTCGCGCCACTGGCGCCAAACAGGTGGTCCAACGATGTTTTTGTGCTGTCGACGCTTACATTAGAAAAACTCTGCACAAACAGAATATTGAGTACAAGATAGACGAGCGTGATGCCTAAAAACACCTTCCAGTTGCGGCGAAGCACGCCCAGTGATGTGCGCAGGAGATGAATTGCGCTTGGCAGTTTGGGGCGCGCTGCATCCGTCCGTCCTGCTTGCGACTTTGGCTTGGCAGGCGTTATTTGCGGAGCTTTGGGAGCTACTTTGGATTTGGGGATGTCGGCGGTCAGCCCTTGCTGAACTGAGACAGCTTTTTGGCCACTTACGGCAGTGCTGCGTTTGCCCTTTTTAGAAGCCGTCTTTTTAGAAGCTTTTGTCATTACCCTATAGCTTACGCGTGCTTGTCCATTTCGCGCAAGCGGCGAATGCGCTCTGCAATTGGTGGGTGGGTGCTGAACAGGTTCGTGATGCTGTGGCCTTTCAGCGGACTAGCAAAAAAGAAGTGAGCTGTAGCCGTGTTCTGACGCCTGAGTACGCTACCAGTCTTTTCAATCTTTTCTAGAGCACTCGCGAGCGCCTCAGGATACCGCGTCGTGAGCGCGCCGGTGGCATCGGCCAGATATTCGCGCTTGCGCGATATAGCCAGCTGGATGAGGGTTGCGACAATCGGCGCAATAACTGCCGCCACGATGCCGATAATCATAAATAGCTGATTGTTTTCTTCATCACGGTCGCCAGCCCGAAACCAGGTCATGCGCAAGATTACATCTGCGAGCACCGAAACCACTGCCGAAAGCGCAAAGGCAATCATGCTGACTCGGATATCATAATTTTTGACGTGGCCGAGTTCGTGCGCAAACACGCCTTGCAGCTCATCATCATCCATGACGGCAAGCAGGCCGGTCGTTGCGCACACCGCAGCTTTGTTGGGATTGCGGCCAGTGGCAAAGGCGTTTGGCGACCGATCGTTGATGACAAAGACGCGCGGCATTGGTAAGCCATCGGTAATCGCCAGATTCTCGATGATACGCCAGAGCCGTGGATTATCTTGCCGTTGGATTTCGTGGGCACCATTGACTGCCAAGCTCAGGCTACTGCCCGCAAAATAACTGATTGCTGCATAGGTGAGCGCACCGATCAGCACCGCAATCGTCAGGCTGGGTGAATTGGCATATTTGCCAAAAATCCAAGCCATCACTCCCGCAAACACCATGAAGGCAAGCATGATAATCACGCTGCGGCGCTTATTACTGGCAATTTCACTGTACATTGATGGTCGACTCCGGAATCATCATAAACAACAGTGCTTTAGAATTTTACTTCGACAGCATTTTGGACGGCAGCAGTTGCGGCATCGTCAAGTTCAAAGAATTCTTTGTCTTTTTTGAAGCCAAGCATGCTGGCAAAAGCACTGGTAGGCAATACTTTGCGCTTGGTGTTGAAGTCGCGCACAATGCTGTTATAAAAACGGCGTGAGGCTTGAATTTTGTCTTCGGTATCTGTGAGCTGGTCTTGCAACTTTTGGAAGTTTTCGGTGGCACGCAGTTGTGGATAGTTTTCGGAAACAGCAAAGAGGCTCTTGAGCGTTTGCTGAAATTGGTTTTCGGCCTTCGCTGTCTCGGCAACACCTTGTGCGTTGAGCGCATTAGCACGAGCATTAGCGACATCCTCAAAAACAGACTTTTCGTGAGTAGCGTAGCCTTTAACGGTATTAACAAGATTGGGGATCAGGTCGTAGCGGCGCTTGAGCTGCACCGTGATGTCGCTCCAGGCTTCATCCGAGCGGACATTTAAGCGCACCAAGCCGTTATACATAACTGCCAAAATAACAACCAGGACAACGACAACAGCGATAATGATAGCGATAATCATGCAGGACTCCTTAGAATTATAGATTTCATACCTATATAGTATAACGCAATCGTACAATTTACAGTAAAGATAGTGTATATTTGGAGCTATGAAACGCTTTACAACTATAAGATACACCGGCGCGGCAATTGCTGCGATAATTGGCGTGATCGCGGCATTGAATTACTTGCGTCCGCTTCCCACTGTAACCGCAAGTGCTGACAGTTTATCGGCGCAGTTGGGGGCGCCGACTCTCACCTGGCCGGTCGCCGGACAGGCAGCCGTGGGTGCAAGCGGCTATGGCGTGCTCGATTCAAGTGGCGAGCAGACCAAGCTAGCAACCGCAAGTGTCGCCAAAATTATTACTGCCCTCGCCGTGCTCAAACGAAAGCCATTGAGCGCAAACGAGCAGGGCCCAACGATTACCATCTCAGACAGCGATGTCGCAATTTATAATAAGTATGTTGCCGAACAAGGCTCAGTCGTAGCCGTAACCAGCGGCGAGCGAATAACCGAATATGAGGCACTGCAAGCGATGCTCTTGCCGTCCGCCAACAACATCGCCGACAGTTTAGCTATCTGGGCGTTTGGTTCGATGGATGCATATCAGGCCTATGCAACGCAGATGGTACAGGCACTGGGGCTCACTCAAACGACTATCGGGAGTGATGCCAGCGGCTACGCACCGGACACCGTAAGCACTGCCGTTGACCTTGTGAGACTCGGTGAAGCTGCGATGCAAAACCAAGTGATCGCTGACGTTGTTGATCAGCCATCGGCGTCATTGCCCGTCGTGGGCACGGTCCACAACGTTGATACTATTTTAGGGGTAAATGGAATCATCGGCATCAAGACCGGCAACAACGACCAAGACACCGGCGTATTTCTGCTGGCCGCCACGCACACTCTGAGTAATGGCCAACACGTAACGATCATCAGCGCCGTTATGGGCCAAGGCAGCCTCAACGGCGCTTTCATTGCCTCAGAAAGCTTACTCCGCTCCGCCAAGGCCGCCTTTGCCGTTGAAACACCCGTAGTCGCCGGACAAAAGCTGGCCACATACACCGTGCCATGGGCAAAAAGCGTCACTGCTGTCGCGCAATCACCTCTCTCGATTGCCGCCTGGCAAGGCAGCGTCACCATGCCGCATATCCAACTCGATACTATCCACGGCGGGCTTGCAAGCGGCGCGCAAGTTGGCACCGTCAGCGCAACCGCCGGCACTAACAGAGTGTCGAGTGCTATTGTCCTCAAAAGCGCCATACCGAGTCCCTCGTTCTGGTGGCGGCTCACTCGCCATTAGATACGAAGAGTGGAGCACACCATGCCCGAGCAGGCAGGAATGGATGCAAAAGACTCCAGGGTTCAGATACCCATTGCATCACAACAGAGTAAAATCTAGTCGAGAAGCCTGCCAAAAAGACTAAGCGGCTCCAAGAGATTAGCACCACAAACAACTGAGCATCCCTGGGCCGGCGCCTTGGGCACTTACAGGCAGCTCACAATCACAGCTGCTGGACCGGATGGACTTGGAGCGCGAGCGTGGGACTACTATTAAGCTGCAACCGATACAAAAGTTATGCGTTTCTACTTGGCGTTTGATGCTTGCTGCACCGGCGCAACACCTGGAGATTTCACATCAGCGGGCAACTCTGCGCCAACATACGTCAATTCCCAAGGGCCCGTCTTGATAGTCCGATCCTTGCTGGCCCCAACCCACTTGCCTTCCATATTGCCATCGTCATTGATGATTAACTGGATTGCGCCATGGTACGTCGAGCCCTTGTAATGACCATCTGGATCAGTTGTTTCCTGCCAGCTACCCGTCAGCACATCGCCGTCCCGCGACAAGCGTAGAAGCAAGTAAGAAGGGTTCACACCGGGCAGACTCTCGGCCACCAGCTGATCGCCATTTTGGTAAACCTTGAGGTAGTGCCACGCTTCATATTCGCCATTGCGTGAGCTGCTCATAAACCGATAGTGACTTTGCCAAATGCCGGAAAGCTGTTCTTTTGCCATCTGTCTGATCCCCTTAGTTAGCTCTTACTAGTGTAACATGCACCCTCCCCCTTGCCTGCGCCTCAAGCTCTCGCACGCGCATATACTGCACGCGTGTCACAGGCCTAAGGCCTGAAGCTCAAGTACAAAGACTGGGATAAGTTTAGATATCAAATATAACATTAGCCAGACGGATGCTCGTCTGGCTAATGTTATATAAATAGGACTTATTTGGTGGGTGATGAGGGACTCGAACCCCCGACCCTCTCGGTGTAAACGAGATGCTCTAGCCAACTGAGCTAATCACCCTTGCCGCTCTTGTCGCGGTACTCACAACTCGCTATTATGAGGCAAAACTTCAAAAATCGCAAGTGACTCTGCGCGAAACGTGTAAGCGATGCCAGACGCTCCTTACAACGTATGCGAGCCGCTTCCTTGCGAGACCATTGCACTTCAGGAGATTGCTCCGGCTCTACATCGAGGAATTCAACGCAGCCCAAACAATAAGCCCGATGTGCCCTTTTGCAAGCTATTTACCTCACCCTTGAAGATCGCCTCTAATAATAGCGGTCATGCCTCGAATCAAGGCCATCAGATCGGCGCAGCAACAGACCGATTGGTATACTTATCCTTATTTGATTGCGCCTCAATCTATAGAGAGGAGACATATTGAGCGTTAATTTCTGTCGTCATCCATATATAAAGAGCGAAAAGATCATCATCCCGAGTAGGGTATGAGGTATTCTTGGCTTTTTGGTACGTTTCTAAAAGCTTGTGGAGATTAACGTATCCGGCTCCTAGGCTTTGTATATTACAGCGGGGAAATACAAGTCATTGAGCCTGAAACCGAGGAGAGCGACTACCATGGGATCAACTAACCTTTAGGATTTTACCGGGTATATCAAAAACTGAAGGATACCAGTCTTCAATCAGAAATGTCAGATGCTATATACACAAGCTTCTCAGCAATTTGAGAATAATGTTCTTTCAGGCCAGACGAGAAAAGATCAGGGCGACTATGAATCATTTCAGTAATCTGGGATTTCGCAAACCATTCGACGCCACCAAGTTCTGCAAGATTTGGGTGTACGACTTTGGACGCAATTTGAGCAAGAAATACTTTGTTAAAGCGGCGGATGTGTGCACCATCTTTTACTTTATCAGTGTAAAATTTGAAAAGAGGTTCTAATGCAATATTTCTTAGGCCCAGTTCCTCTTCCATTTCGCGTTTGGCGGCCACTTCATAACTTTCATTTTCGTCGACATGACCCGCTACTGAAAAGTCCCAACAGTTTGGTGAATCTTGTGCTTTCGGATGACGCTTCTGTAACAGCACGTTGCCTCTGCCGTCATGCAGCAATACACGCACGATCCTATGAATCTGACCTTGTATACGTGCTTCGCTTTTTTCGGCAGCACCAATTATTTCGTCTTTGTCGTTTACAATTGCAATTTTGGGCATATAAAGTTTTCTGTAGGTCCTATCTCTATCATATCAGAGCCAGACACTGTCGCGAGAGAGGACTTGAACCGATGAAACAGATTACAAAATTCACGCAAACAAAAAAGCGTTCAAAATTAGACACTTCTGTATCTGTAATTCTTTCTTGGTGCAGCACATCGACTTGTTGTCGTGGAACACTCTAGAACCTGGCTTACTCCTAGTGTATACGAAGCTAACTAACCTGGGCTGGGCTTACTATAACGAAGGGGTTTATATTATTGAGCCTCCGACTGAGAAGAGCGGATTTCATGAAGAGTTGATGCTAAAGATCAAAGGCCGTGCGGAACCGTTCAGGCAAGACGACACTACAGCTTCGAAGCATCACGACTAGTTGACCCTGGTGGAGATATTCATGATTAATAATAGATTGAATGTCTTGGATATTTGCTTCAAAATCATCGGCGCTAAAAGACTTAAGCACATTCTCCAGTTCAATGATCTGCCTTTTCAGTATGTTTTTGATGTCACCTTCTGCTATCTCACTTTTCTGCGTGACTTCTTTGACGACCAGAACACCAAAACGTTTGTCATTATGACCGATCAATCTTCTATAATATGCGTCGGTTGTTGTGACCAGGCACTGGAATTGGTAAAGAATTGTGTGCTGACCATCTCCATCAGGCCGGTAGTTTGCGATGCCCTGACCTTGTACGATATCGAATATTTGCAGAGAGTTGTTTCGAACCCATTTGAGGCTTCTGGCCATTCGCTCAAGGCTTTTATTCTCAAAGTTCATTCTAGTCACGTATGCCAACCTTTCCTTGATCCATTTGATCATGTATATTTTTTATTTGCAAATAAAATCAGCCGGAGAGGACTTGAACCCGCTTTACAGATAGAAATTCTTTGCCAAACAAAAAGTGCTCCAATTGTGGAACACTTCTGTATCTGTAATTCTTCGTTGGTGCACCAATGTGAACTGTCGTAGAACCAAATTGAGACGAGTATTCTATTGATATACGAAAAGCTCGTTAACCTTAGCTTCACTTATTCTGACGATGAAGTCGTAATTAATACATTTTGTTCAAAGTCCGCTATCTCGTCAGAACCTCGTCTTTAAAGCTACTGTCAGGCGAGATATTAAATTCAAACAATTTCATATCGCCGCTATATTCATACTCATGACCAGGAGAGATAACAAAAAAATCACCGGGAGTAACATTATGAGACTGATCATCGAGCACAAAAATGCCCGTGCCCTCAACGACAAAGTAGCATCGAGTAGTGTCTACCATGCGCTTTCGAGGATGTCGGTCTTTTACCGTCACCAACAAGGCATTAAAACCAGCTTTCATCTCGCGCGTTATATATTCTTGGCCAGAAAAGCCACCAGCATCAAAAAAGTTTGTATCTTTAAGGGCAATCATAGTAGTAATGTCTTTCATGCATTTCAGTATAGCACCGACTACAACCAAAGAGGACTTGAACCAAGATTACAGATTAGGAATGACAGAAAAAACAAAAAGACGCCGCAATGCAGTCGCCTTCTCATCTGTTATAAAATCTTGGTGCGCGAGAGAGGACTTGAACCTCCACAACCTTACGGCCACTACCACCTCAAAGTAGCGCGTCTACCAATTCCGCCACTCGCGCAAGCTACCAGCACTAAAAAGATACTTCGTAATAATACGATTTTTGGCATAAAAACTCAAGGGCAAAAGCTACCCGCGGGCAGTTTTTATGTGAGCTGCCTATCCGGTCGATGCCCGCACCGTTCATGGCACTGGATACAATAATTGGAACGCCGGGCGGTTAAGTCACGCCTGGTACAATCCCGAGTCTATGACAACGGCAGGTGATCATACAAATGATCAAGCGTATATGTCGATCGTAGCAACGGCTTAATATCGTTTTGCGTGACGTTGATTTTGACGCCTGGATTGAGTGTGCCATATGGGTCAAACACTTGCTTGATCTTCTGGAAGAGTTCGTACACTTCTGAGCCATACATTTTTTCCAAGTATGGTCCACGCAGCCGGCCATCACCATGCTCACCGCTGATACTGCCGCCCAAACTAAGCACCAGCGCGTAATAATCATCCATCAGACGAAATGTTTTTTGGCGGTCCCCAACCTGCGAAAGATCCAAAAACGGCTGCATATGCAAGTTGGCATCACCCGCATGACCCCAGACAGCAGCATGTAGCTGCTGGTGGTCAAACAACTTATATACGCCGTCCAGGTATTCACCGAAGCGCTCCGGCGGCACAACGCCGTCCTCAATGATCGGCAGCGCTTTCACATTCCCTTCGGCGTGCGCCACGACCGTCGCTGAACTGTGGCGGATTTTCCACAGTTGCTCCTGCTTGACGAGGTCCGTTTCCATACCGCTGCTTATCGCGTATTTCTCAAAGATTTTCTGAGCCTTTTTTAAGGTCTTTTTCTGGCCGCGATCGTCGGTGTCAAACTCAACAAGCAGGACGACCTTGGGAAATGGCTTTGTGATGACGTCTTTGAGCTGGTTCGGATTGAGTTTGTCCACAAGCATCAGCAGCTGGTCGTTCACCATTTCAATGGCGCTGGGCATCTCCGCCAAAGCACGCAACTCCAGAACGGCCGCTTGTACATGACGAATGTCGTCAAAATGAGCCACAAAAAGTGTCGGATTGCTATTGTACGGCTCGGTTTCTAGGGCCACTTCAGTAATAATACCCAGCGTGCCCTGCGCACCAACGAAGAGCGGCGTGAGGTCAAACGTGCCATCCTTGCGGCGCACTTCGTCCAACGCATACCCGGCGGAGTTTTTGGTAACGCCGCGTGTCATCTTGCTGATGGTCTTTTGATTTTCTTCAATCAGCACATCGACCGCACGATACAATTCACCCTCAAAGTTAGCCAGGCCAAGTTTTTTGTTGAGGTCGCGCTTATTGAGGCGTGAGGTTTCGATAACCTCGCCGTTCGCCAAAACAACTCGAAGTGAGCGAACATAGTCGCGCGTGCTGCCGTATTTGACGCTTTTTTCGCCGCTGGCATTGTTGGCGACCGCACCGCCAATGGTGGAATATTCCAAGCTCGATGGAAACGGCGGCAAAAAACGGCCATGCGTATGCAGCGTCTGCTGCAACTTGCCATAGTTGATGCCCGGCTCAACGGTCACCACGCCACTCTTGTCGTCTAGCTCCAAAATTCGGTGCATGTGCGCCTGGAACGCCATCATAATGCCGTCACCCAAGGCCGCACCGGACTGGTCAGTGCCAGCACCGCGAGCCGTCATGGGGATAACTCGTCCGCGCTCGGCCAACTGCCACGTAAAGCGCGCCGTCTTGCGAACATCGTTTTCGTTTTGCGGATACAGAACGAGAGCTGGCGTCAGCGTCAAGATACTACCGTCAGTGGCAAAATATCTGCGCGCCTCTGCGGTCGTCATCACCTCTCCCGTAACGTGTTCTTGCAAATAGTGCGCAACTTTACTCATTGACGTTCGTACCTCTGGTTTGCTTTGCTCTTATGGTAACTATCATAGCACACAATCATACATGGCGGTGCACCTGGTATTATAGTGAGTATGCAACATACGTGGAGTGAAATTGAGAGCGCTTTAGGCGCCATTGCCAAAGTGAGCGGCGGATTTACGCTCGCGCACCGCGGCATTATTACGCTCCGTGACGGCACGCGGATATTCGTCAAGATTGGCGTTGATGACAGCACCAAAGCCTGGGCCGCAAAAGAGGTCGAAACGTACCGTTTTTTGGCGCGGAGCGGGTACCCTTTTATACCTTCGCTGCTCGCATACAACAAGGACAAGACAAGCTTTGCGATTGAACTGCTGGCACATGATGATGGCTGGGACTGGCAAGACGCTTGGACCGATGGACGGTTAGCGGCAACGTTACAGGCTATGGATGATCTTGCTGCAGTTGAGGTCACCGGGGCAAACAGAGCTCTTTTTAGTACCCCGTCACTCAGTGAAGAAAATGATGGCTGGCGAGCCCTGGCCGAATCCCCAAAACTACAGCAACTATTGCGGGCAAAGTTGCAGGCAGCCGGCCAGGTAGACCTCGCTGGCAGTCTCAATATTGCCGCCGAAGCGCAGCGGAGCGCTCAGTTTGACTTTGCCGCCGATGTGCTGGTGCACAATGACGTTCGAGCCGACAACTGCGCCTGGAACAGCTCGCTGCATACCGCCAAACTAGTGGACTGGAGCTGGACACAACTGGGCGATCGGCGCATCGACCTGGCTGCGATGCTCGCGCACGTGCACAAAACCGGCTTCAATGTTCTTCCAGGTTACGCCTCGCGCCTCGACGCGGGCGCTTTGCATTGGATCGCTGGGTTCTGGTTCAAACGGGCAATAACCCGGTTGCGGCCCGGTGCAGCGCCGCACTTGCGCGATTTGCAACTTGCCTCAGGGCTTGTCGCTTTAGAACTGGCAGCGCAGGTGTGAGCATCGCATTCGTAGTGGAAGCGGTTGATATGCTCGGCCAGTACGAAGGGCGGTGATCCGCGTTTGACAGCAACTTGTCGAACAGATTTAATAGAGTCATGAATCCAAATCAACAGTCAATTGTAGCCGCCCAGCCCACGGCCAACCCGCAGTACGATTATGTCGGTCCGGAAGTTCAGATAGGCTCGGGCCGGTTGGGAGTAATGCCAGTCGCGCAGCACGGCACTATCATTATCAACAACGGTGAATTGTGGTTGCTCGGCAGCCAAGATCAGGTTATCGCGCAGGCGCCGCTCGCACTCTGCAGCATCGCCAAAGGCCCGTGGTTTACGTTTGGGCAAATGGTTTGGCTGACCGTGAAAGGCGCCCGTTATTCAATCGCGGTCGGGCACGGCAAAACGCTCGGCAAAAAAGCCCGTAAAAGTGTCTTTGTCACCCGCAGATACACCAAAGAGTTTGTCGATAATTTTCGGCGCCTGAGCAGTGGCGGCCCTACTGCCGCCAGCAGATAGTTATATTACGCTTGCAATGGCAGTATCTATAGCGACAGCAGCGAGCGAATTTTTGCTATAGTAATCACTGTATGGATATGCTCAACACGTCTCGGCCCGATAGATCAGCCGATCTGAGCCTCAACTATCCTTCTGAAAAATTCGGAATGCACATGTGGCTGGCAACAGGCGACCAGGCTGGTTTGGTACGAGCAGAACGAGAAATGGCATTTTTTTCAAGCGAGCTTCCCGCCGATTACCAGGAGTACTTTAGCGAACTGGAGACGGCGATCACGGCAATTGATTCGCCCCTCCGGCCCGTATATACGGCGCTTGGTATAACAGCCAGTCGAACAGCCATCCACAATGGATATCAGTCTAGTCTTGTCATCCAACACCCCGACGCGCTCAATCGTACGGTCAGTACGACACCGGACAGCCTTATTCCTATCCGATTCGAGGCTTACAACAGTGATCAAAACTTTACGAACCAAGAGCAGCTTAAGTCGCTGCGAGATCGTAATCTCTTGGTCGCCACGAAAGGTTGGAATACCCTGCATGATGCGGCGACACACATAGTTGCGTACTCGTTACTCGATGATGAATACTTAGAGATTGCAGCAAAAAGAGCAAAAGAGGATCTGAATAGCAAAGACGAAGAAATCGTGCGTCGCCGGGGGCGCCGTCTGGACATCCATCTAAGTACCGATAAGATCGCCATGCCTGCCGCTATAGCACTCACCAGCGAGCTCTATCTTGCCAAAGGACAGAGAGGTCTGCCCAACGACCACGAGTTTGATTCGCTACCCCAAAACATACTAGACACATGGCTCGGCATAGCAGAAAGTCTGAATTTTGCAGTAGGCCTCCCTTTTCGAGGTCCAGCACAACTCCGCAGAGCGAAAAACTTCCGCGGTCGTTGCTATGCCCTAATTAATGCTTTCTCTAGCACGTCACCTTCGCCGACTATCTCGCTCAAGCCGCCAGTGTAAGCTTGGCCAGTAGGTGCCGCTTTACTCACTCAGAGACGGTCCGGAAGCTTTTACCGATACAGTTACACGAGCGGCCGGAGCTACATAGCCTTCATCTCTTCATCTGAAAAGCGCGGACGTTTGGCGAAATGCCAGTCAGAAACAACAGGCTCGTCACCCAATGGGTGAATGACACGCGACCATGCAGCATATGTCTCAACGGTTATTCCGCGCGCTCGTTGATGTTCTTCAGGTACTCGGCGTGAGAATTGGATCATCGAAAGATTACCGAGCTCCCACGCAGTCCTACGTTTTTCAAGCCACTCCTCATCGGTGTCAAAATGGAGTAATGCTCGAGCAGCATCCATCCATTCGCCATGCGTTACGACAACAACGCACTTACCGGACTGCTCTCTTATGAGATTTCCAAAGAATGCGCGGGCACGCTCTTGAACATCAACTAATGCCTCACCGCCTGGTGGTTGCCAACGAAGTGGATCGGCCTTTCTGGCGATTGCGTTTTGAGCAACGGCTAACTGCTCTTGACGGGGAATTGAACCAAACTCCCCCCAACGACGCTCTTCAACTCGGCGATCTATCTTCCACCTCTCCTCGCCATTCTGAAGAATCCCCAAGTGGCCCGCCGTCTGCATACCGCGTACCAGAGGTGTCGTAATATATTCATCAAACCCGTACGGGAACTCAGCATTGATCCATTCACCGGCAACAGCAGAATCGAGCCTTCCCTGTTCGGTAATTGGCCATCTGCTGCCCGGTAAATCACGGAATTCTGGGGTAAATAGCGACAGATCCCCCTTACGCGCAGCCTTATTTGCCTCATTACCAATAGATTCTGCGTGACGTACTAACAGCGTATCCATTGGCACCCTAGCAGTTTCAGACATATTTTGGCCTCCCCTCGCGGGTCACACCCGTCAAATTAACAAGTTGCACTTTGCCGCCTTGAGGCGAGCAGTCACCTGATACATCATCTATTACACAACATCTTTAACATAGGCGCAATACCTTCTGAGAGTTGGCTTGCTCGTTCGTCATCATATATGCGGTAAGGTTATCAGCGATGCGCGATATGCCGACCTCTGCGTCCAGCGCAACAGCGCCAAGCGCGCAGGCTTCTTGCCTAAAAACAGGTAGCCTTTCTGCAAGTTGCGCTTTATATTCTTCGGTGCAGTCAAAAGGATAGGGAGTTCTCCGGCTCGGATTAACCAGTCTCTTGCAAATGGTATCTACTCCGGCATCAAGGAGTACGACGCTGTTAAAAAGCGAAACGGCCTCAAAGTCATTTGTTGCAGTACCTGCAACGTAGAGCACACGGTCGTTCGGAGCTGCCTCTAAAAACGTTGCCAGACAGCCGAGATTCCACCTATATTCATGGTTAGCGCGCCACGATAGATCTGGGCTATATTTCACCGGCGCGCCATCGCTGTTAAACCAATTGCCCAGTCCAGGGATCGCATGTTTATCATCAGCATCATAGGCTAGCTGGCCCCGTGATTTCAGTTCTTCTACCAAACTGCTCTTCCCTACGCCAGCAACTCCGCGTATCAAACATGTCGGCATAGCGACCAATTTATATCAGGGAAGAGAAGATTGCAACAGAACCTTCAAAAAATAGACTGCCAGCAGTTGTTAGCGGCCGCAAAACGGCTCAATTTTAAGAAGCTACACGGCTCTGACGGATCGGCAAGCGCTAACGATGTAACCGAATTTCGGCAAAATTGATAAAAGTGCAAAAACCCTGGCCAACCGAGTTAGCTGCCGCCTTTGAGCATGCTACGAAACACCATGCTCTACTCGTGTGATATCCTGCTTGATAATCTCTTTTCTAAGCCAAAGCCGGTCAGCGGCTGCAACCGTCCCGTCAAAGTGCACGCCAAGTAGCCCACTAAGCCAACGTTGGACCAAGGCGTTGTCGGTAATAAAGTAACTCTTTCCCTCGCCAACGCTCACCAGATTCATAAACCAGTTTGGCCGCACGGCGCTCAGTATTGTACGCGGTAGATCGGCGTACTGCGTAAGTACTTGCTTGCCGTCCCAAGCAACAAGCTGGCCGACACATATGGGCTGATCGAATGATTTGAAAGTCAGAGTCTTCGTATCATTCTGTATGGCCACTGTGGCATCCTGCAGTATCGTCTCCTGACACTCGGTAAAATAGCGATCTGGCCAATCATCGGGCAAATCGGCCGGCGCGAGCAGCGCATTATAGGCATCGATATCGCGCTGCGTGGTCACCTTTGCCCCAAAGTTTAGGGTGTTATCGAGAATGCCGCACACGAGTAACCGCGCGCTCGTCGTGCTCATTTTGTCGAGCAGGTTTGCAACCCGCCAGCGCTCATATACCAGCGTGCAGGCCGCGCCGATAAATTCAATATGCGCACCGTCGCCGATACGTGCTTGCCAGTATTGCTCAAGCCCGGGATGGTGGTCAATCACTTCGCTGACCTTGGCCAAATCCACCATCGCATCGAAATGGTCGGGATCGGAAACGTCAATGAGTACAAAGGCGTCATCTGCCGATGGCTGATATCCGATCTGTATCGGAGCCTTCCAGGAGCGAATGGTAGGAGTAATACTCTCGTTGAGAACAGCCGTTGTGGCGGCGATTGCTTCGGTACCTTGGGCTTGCAATAGTTCGGCATATGCGACAATGCCTGCGTAGGCGTCTATATCAAGGTAGGGCGATCCGGATGTAACTATGTGCATGTCATCTCCTCAGTGTTGCTATAAGCCGCTGCTCATCTAAAAATAAATCGAGCGCGTCAGTGATAGTCGGAATAAGTATATCCGAGTTGAGCATAGTTTGCACATGCACGCCCTCGATATGAACAGAGTTCCAGCCCATTCTCCAGCCTAAACTCACAAGCCACATAGCATTCAGCACTCGCGAATATACAAAAGATTAGAGGAGGCTTACCATGTACCTCCGATAACATGTTATAATAAGCTACTGCATAAATACGAAGGAGTGCTTACGGTGAGTAATTTTGGCGTTGAATCTGTGCAGGGACCGTTAGAGCAGCCGCCGTTACATGATCTGGAATGGCGCCTTTATCAACGACACACCCTAGAAGGTGACAGATGGCAACCGTTGTCAGTAAGCACGCCCGCGGAGCTCAGTGGGACATATTACGTGGCCGGTGCCTCGTTTGGCGAGCCTGACAGCGAGGTATCATATACCGCTCACGGCCGGCTTGAAGGTGGAGGTATCCTGTTCCGCACGTTCCCCGAATCGGCCACCGAAAAGAGCACGCAAGTGGTAGATCTCCCTGATAATCGTACCCTCGTGCAATGCCTGACCACTCTTAGGGAGCGAGCAAACACATTTACCCCTGGCATCGGCCTTAATGCCCAGCAGCTGTTTGACGGAACAGTAGAAACGTCTCGGCGTCACCGAGGCGTCGGGGCGGGATTGGTTGTGCCCGCCTTAGGAGCAGCGACAATCGCGAGCATCGAGATAGCAAATAGCGGCAACCCGGCACTCGCAGGCGGCGTATTGCTCAGCAGTACCGCGCTTGTCGCTACGGCCGTACGAAAGATTACCTCGTCCACTTAGACAAAGGCGGACTGTCTGTCGACCTACGTCTAGATTGTCTATGGCCGCACTCCCTATTTGTTGGCCGCTCGCAAGTTATAGGCCAACAATAGTTCTTGAGCTTGTGTGGTCTTCCACTCTAAAATTAGATAGAAAGATGCTAGCAAATAAGTAGCACGTATATTTAGGCCTGCCATCGAAGCAAGTAGACTAAATATACTTCCGCTAGCAAAAAGCTACTATCCTAGTATTAGGAGGCGAGATCTGAAATCACGAGGCCACCGACACTATCTGCAACATTTTCGAGACGTGCCTGCCGCTCCTCCGCCGATAGAACAAGCTGCTCGTCCAAGAATGCGTCGAATTCTGCCATAGTATCCCCCTTGCCTTTATATTATATACTTCAGTATATGTCAGAAGCCCCCCAAAATGCTATAGCTTCGCCCGAATTGCATGCTGCAAGTGGTTCGCTCCCTACAACCTTCGTCCAAAAAATAAATAGCCGCTGCCAGCTGAGATGTGACTATTGTTATATGTACAACGCCGCGGATCAGAGCTGGGAAAGCCAGCCGATTCATATGTCCCGCGGGACTGTTGATCTCGGTGCACAGCGCATTGGTGAATATGCCAAACAGCATGAACTCCCCTATGTACTTAATATTGCTCATGGCGGCGAACCGCTACTGGAAGAACCAGATTTTTTTGAATATTTTGCTAGCACATATACTCGTGTCATCCGAGAAGCAACGGATGGACACACCGAACCACGTTTCGGCGTGCAGACAAATCTGATTCGTTTGAGTAAAGAGTACCTCGACGTATTCAAGAAGTGGGGTTTTGAAGTTAGTGCAAGTATCGATGGCAACCAGAAAGCGAACGACCTCCATCGCCTATACGCTAATGGCAAGTCCAGTTACCCGGAAGTTATGCGTGGTTGGGACCTACTAAAAAGTGGCAAGTATGAATCGCTATCCAATGGCATTCTCGCAGTTGCAGACCTTGCAAGCGATCCGCTCCAAGACGTGTACTACCCATTACGCGCCCTGGAGCCGCCATCCTTTGACGTTATGTGGCGGCATGGTACATGGGACTCGCCACCTCCCGGCCTCGAAACTCATGAAAAGCGCCTGACGGCACCCTACGGCAATTGGACAATTCCAATGGCTACGGCATATTTGCGCAACCCTGAGCACCAAAACATACCGGTAAGACGATTTGAGTCAGTACTCAATACACTTAGTGGCAAATCTAGTCGAGTTGCTTCGATCGGTGGAGCGATACTGACTGAACTCGTCATTGAAACTGATGGCAGCATTCAAGGGTTGGATATCGAGAAGACGACCATAAGTGGCGGGCCAGATCTGGGTATGCACCTCAAGCATAACAGTGTAGATGATGCGGTGAAGGCGGCCGAAAGTAAGCTACAGCGTCTCGGCGCTACTACGCTCGCTGGAATCTGTCAGACGTGCGAGGTGAAAAACGCCTGCGGCGGCGGCTTCCACGCAAATCGCTGGAAAGACGAATCCTATGCCCATCCATCTGTATACCACTACGACCTGCTGGCGTTATTTACATACTTTCAATACAACGCTGGTGCGATTGTTGCCGAAAAGAAACGGCGTTTTTCACAGGGCGCGGCTATGTTTGAGGGGGGTTACACTCGATAGAGTGGGCCTATACATCCGTAGCCATCAACAAGCATGCTTACCCTGCTAGTTTCTGAGACTTTTAACTCATAACTGAGAATTAATACAAAAACGCTTGAATCTCCGAACTCATGCTGAATATCCCAATAGACAGTATGGGGTTTGCAGATGAAATAGACCTTCGTAGAATGACTAGCTCATTGCCGCGGCCCCTAGCGGGATTAATTTTGACCCATACAAAAACTATTGCGATGAGGTAGTATATAAAAACAGGTAGTTGCCATGACTAACATCTTAGAATTACGACCCGGCGTCCACAACCTTAAGGACCTCTACAATCAAGATCCTACACGCTTTATGGTGTCGGATAGCATACGTCTTGCGACTCCAGAAGAGTTGATCCAGTTTGGATATAATGCCGAACAGGCCGCAACTGCCGTTGTGTGCGCACCCGCAACTCCGCGAGCATTACATTCCGAAGACCTTGTAAGATGGCAAGCAGACGCAACCACACCCGACGGCTTGACCGTTGAACTTGTCCAGCTGCCTCAGGCTGATGTAATGCGTTTGGGCAATGCAGCAATCAATCTTGCCCAGCAGGAACACTTTGCCCCTGGCAAAGGTCCGCTCATGGAACTTGCTCCGTCTGTTTTTGGAGAATTCATCGAGCTAACCGATAGTCAAGGATACAACTTATTAACGACGCGTGCGGATCCACGGATAAGCCATTACAGTAAAGGCCAACCTGTGGATACTCCGTATGACTGGTTGCACATCCTGCCCGGGATGCATGTCGATAATTGGGCCCGCCTCCCCAATTATCGACGAGTTGCAGAAAGTCCTCGTAGATTGGGAATGGTCCTCTACGGCCAACGGTGGATTCTTTTAGCACAGCCAGATATCACAACTATTTCCAAGGCGCTTTATTTACACAATAATGGCCAGGATGCCAGTGCGATAGGCTACGCAGAAAACGTTCCCCGGCTGAGAGATATACGCCAATATGTGCATGAGGGTATAGGCAAAATAAGCTGTCTGTGGGTTCGTCTGGGCGCCGGTGAAGCATATATCGCTGGTACGGAGCTGATAGTGCATGATGGCTCGACCTTTGGGCAGAACCAGTCACGTATTGCCTTTTGGTTTTATCATGCCCCGTACGGCGTATTGCCCCAGTTGGGCGCTCAGTCGGATCCAGCACCATCCGATTTACTGATTTTCGCCAAACCACCGACTCATGTGGTTGATAGATATGAGTCGCACGTCGATGATCACGACTATACCCTATACAACGTAGGGCCCGATCCGCAGCCAATCTCTCTAGCGCCGGTTTCAATAGAAGACGTCGATGCTATGACCGCTTTACTGCGCAAATCTAATATAACAACCTACGATGAACATGTTCCCCAGGATAAAATGGCCGCATATACCGACCATACATGGCAATACCGCAAGAGACAGACCTACGGTAAAAATATTCAAGTACAGGGAACAGGCAGCAAGGAACGACCGCTTGTTTGGGGCGCCTACTATGCTCATAACACTGCCGACAGTAAACTAATAGGCATGTGCCGGGCAGTAAACATCCCGGGCTCACCGGATATCCTCTTAACCACACTGGATGTTGATGAAAGCTATCGTAACCATTATATTGGCACAGCACTTTTAGCAAAGGCGATTGGGCACCAAATGCCTTATGCAGGCGATCCAAGCGGCGACCTCTACGCACACGTTGTCGTAGGCACTAAGGCCGAGGTATTCTATACAAAATATGGTTTTACGCCCACAGGACGGGATATGAGTGAAGAATCGCCAAATATCGATGGCGACTCACTACCTTTACGAGAATGGATACTAAAGCGAGAAGACCGCCGAAGAATTTTAAATAATATCCGTGCCACCACACCGCCCACGGCCATCGCCCCTCGGTCAAAGCCTTCGGAATATGCCAGCAGTGCCGAGTACTGGGAGGCATATGATGCAGCTCAGGGGGCTCGGTCGAGAAGGGCCCCCATATTAATTAGTGCTGCCGCCTCCATCAACGCACTCTCTAAATACGCCATAGATAGGCACAAAAAGTCCAGTCCATCCCAACAATTATCGAGCCACTAGTGCGTTCGATCATTCTCCGCTCTGCAAGGCCATGGCACCCAACATGCCGCCTACTTGCATGCCGACAGAATTGCGGATGGGGCGTAAGCGGAGTTCGCCGCCCGCTTCCATTGCCGCAAAACCGCGATCAATACGCTGGCGTAGCAAGGCCGCCTCTTTTGGCCGCTCGGCTTCGTCGGCCAGCCCAGCCAAAATACTCATGTATCCTTTCAACGCTAGCAGTGGCTGGACATGCTGACGTTCAAAAGCATCCGCTTGCGTAATAATACGAGTGTCGGCTCGGCTATCCTGGACCAGCTTATCAATTCTGCTTTTCCCATACCTATCAAATTCTTTTGCATGGAATTGCACCGTTGCGAGACGGGGGCTGGGTGGCGAATCCGATGTATTATCTGCAAATGGCAACCGTTCGAGCATCTTATCCAGAAATCGAGCATCGGCTCGCAATTGCCGGCTTGCTCGTATCATTGCCAGACTAGCGGTGATGCCTGACGGCCTGTCGGCTTCATTCGGATTGGGACGCCATGCAAAGGCAGGCATTTCGGTCAAAATATGACTCGCCTGGGGCACGCGCTGCATCAGATAATCGAACGAGAGAGCACCGTGCGCGTTGCTCATTGCTTCGCCCCGCGCTTTGCGGTAAGCGTAATCGGCATAGACCGAGGCATGGCTGTAGACTCCCGGAGAATAGTTGGTGGCGTAGACCTGCTCGGCCAGCCCCTCCATGAGCGGCATATCACAGTAGCGGGACAGCTCCAGCGCCATAGCACCGAATGCTTGTATGTGGCGGTTGGCCATATAATAGCCGCCCCGTTCCACTTTAGAGTTATGGAACGAAGCCATGACAATCGGCTGCCATACGTCAATAACCTCAGCGACCGCTTGAGCGGCTTTTGTCGGGCGATCATAGGACAATTCTGGATGGCCGGTGATCGGGAAAGATAGCTCGAACTGATTATAATACGGCGGGCGATAAAACGACTCTACGGACTTTCGGGGCGAGGGATCCTTTAAACCGGCTTTGTTCAACAAGAATCCATCGACATCGGCCACTTTAATCCCTAGATACGTGTCAATACCCAATTCCTGGAGGGCCGCAGGATTCCTGGCAAAATATTCAGCCGTATAGTCAACGGCCAGAGCCCCGCATACCTCTTCTGGGTGGGGCACGCCTACCCCCAAAGCCGTCCGGCGGTATGGTGGCTTGAACTCCTCGAGCGGGCGTATGTCGCCAACGACCAACATCTCCAGCGGTCGTCCCTCTTCAGACCTGCCTATGTATTCACGGCGAACGGTATCCGAGTATTGCCGGATTAAGTTTTCTGAGTTAGCCTGCAACTCTTCGAGTGTCAGAAAGTCAGTATATTCCGGGATATTACTGAGCGCGGAGGTGATTTGGTCGGGTAGGGCGAGCATATTTTTGTAGACAATACGGGGTTAGAATCGTGAAGCTGTTAGTATAACAAAATGTTGATTGGCTAGTGAAGACTCGAGGGCTAGTTTTAGATACGCGAGCCCTTTGGGGCGGAGACAGTCGTAGGCCTGGGAATACCCCCCATCGCTGATATGGCCAGCGCATAAGTCATAGGCATTTGAAATATGCTTAATAGCATGGCATAATCTACGTATGAACTATCCTTCGCACGCCCCACAAGGAACAGGTGAGTTCCCAACACTCAATCAATACAAAGAGCGAATGAGCCTAGCCGAAGAGCTATGGCCGATGCTCGCGCCACTCGTCGATTCAAGCAGCAGCTACGAACCAACTTTTCTTAGTGCGGGCGCGGACATATCCGTTGATGAGCAGGGCCATGTGCTCGCAACGCCCGGTACGATCTTTAGCGCATATCACTCTGGTGAAGCCAACAGCGACCAAGACGAACCGGCAACGTTTTTTAGCAATGCCAAGATTGCTTTAAGGGGCCTCCTCGGTCGTTTTAGACAGCCGACTCCAGATGAAGAAATTACGGTTGATCTGCCGGCAGATTTAGAAAACCCTCACACCAAACTGCGTTTTAGTAAGACAAAACGAGACCACATCGTGAGCGGAACGCAGATCTCAATCGACGGCGCAGACAAGCAGGTGCGAAGCTCAGTAATGGAGCTGTCCGCCGCCGGAAAAAGATTGCGTCAGCTTTTGGCGAGTCATCCGGAACAAATCTCCAGCGACTATGCCCGCGCTCACCCTGGCCCAGTCGAAGAGATTCAAGGCCCCAACCCTGAAACGCAGGCTTTAAAAGCGCTCCTAGAGCGTCTATATACCGAGCTCGACCCCGCGCCCGTAGGCCCCGTTGACCGCTACGCGCTATCAGAAGGGGCGTCTGAGGCGCAGATTAGCGCTGTCAATCTTTTTACTGTACCGGGAGTGTCTGATGGTCTTATTGGCGACTACAAATATATGCAAGTGGATTTTCCAAGTTTTGACGATCAAGGGCGTCCCACGGGGACTACGACTTTAGGTTTGCAAAGCTACCGTCGAAATAATGATAGCTCTAGTGATACTATCGATTTTAGCTTTACGCCCCTTAATGCAGAAACCGGCCACCCGCTTCTCCTGGATTACACGCAGCGAAACAAATTTTATCAAGCCGCCTTCCGTGCAGTGACGCCCCACACTTTAGTGAAGCCGTCGGATCTTCAGTAGTTTCACATTGGGAACAAGTCCTTCTTGTTGCAGGCGTTACATCCTACAACGATAAGTTGTGAAATAATGAGAGAGGTATCATTGAAGATGGCGGCGAGGCAGCCGAACGAGTTTACTATTATCAATACAAACAGCAACATCTAAGGAGTCGAGACCATGCAAACGCACAGGCTTACGATAGACGGAGCTTCGATATACACGTCTTACCAACCGGCGGTTAAACCGCGGGAAGACTCACTAACGCTTGTCATAATGCACGGCGCAGGCCAATCAAGCAGCGAACGTTTTGCTGCTATAGCGGACTTTTTCTTGGCGCAAGGCGTTTCGGTTATAGCACTTGATTTTATTGGCCATGGGAAGACTGGCGGAAGCCTTAGCAATAATAGCCTTGCATTGCGTACCAAACATGCGCTCGCTGGCATCGAATACTGGAAGGACGACCGAGTCCAAGAGCCGCTTATGTTACTCGGCTCAAGCATGGGCGCCCACACAGCCCTACGCGTTTCTCAGCAGCTCGGCAAGCGCGTGCAAGCGCTCTGTCTTTTGCAGCCGGCAGTATACGCGCATGACGCAGAAGATGTTTACTTTACTGAAGAGTTTACGAATATCCTTCGGCGCGCAGAAAGCTGGAAATCGTCGCTCGCGCTTAGCGATGCTCAAGCGTTTACAGGTAAGGTATATGTGGGCATTGGGTCGCTGGATGCGGTTATTCCGTGGGGTGTTATTACTAAGTTGGCTGAGGCCTGTAAGCAAAATTCGAGCGCATTTCGGCTCGAAGTGCTGCATGGCGCTGCGCATACCTTGCCCGAATGGATGCCGGAGCACGCATTTTACGCTCGCCAGATGGTAGATTTTCTTATCAATTCAGGCGATTAGGCAGCAGACTTCAATTGGCTGAGTATTCCCTCTGTAAGCGCCTCAAAACCGGTAGCAACACTCTGCAAGGAAGCCTGAATGACCGCAACATCTTCGGGCGAAGGTAGAAGATCTGCACTCGCCTCATATACGCCATCCACGCCACCATAGATGTCGCAAAATGTAGGCACGAACTCTAACTCATCTGGATTATCTGAGTTGCCATATCGATCAATGCGAACAGCACTATGCCTACGGGGCATCCCTTTTCGCACATCTTCTGTCGTTTGGCCGTTTGCAAACAAAGAAATATGCGCCACATCAAGTGGAGCTAGCGGCCTTCCCTCTTCGTCGCCACGATATTCCAGCACAACCCCTGCGTACCTCATATTGCCATCACCCAGTAAATCATCATAGCCTGTCGCAGGCGCCGGAAATCTATAATACTGCTGCCCTGGTATACCCGGACCGGAGTCATCTCCAGATATACTGAGCGCCCAGCGTCCAGCACCATCACCGATACGTCCGACCCGCAACCTCTTCTGTTTAGGCAAGTCGGTGTTACTTAATTTTTCTGCCGCATTAGCAAATCCGGCGACGTGACGCATGGAAGCTAAAGCCAGACGCCCGATACAAGAGCTGCTATCCTTTTCATCGTCCAAACGTTCACCCAATTTCTTAAGCGCCTCTGCCCCACTAACGGCAGAAGGAAACCGTACCATGTCACTCATTCCGATAGAATACAATAAATATGACACTCAATCAACAGTAGTTCTGATATTTTCCGTACGTCATGCGTGGTCTTCTTCACATTCGATTACACAATTTAGTTTCTCGAAACTCGGCGTCGTTCACGCTGGTAACGAGCATTATATTTGGATTCTTATATACAGTGAAACTTTATTGACCGATCTACGATATACTAATTCATATTGGAGTAAGTATGTCAGAGCAGGTATCGGAGCCGTCGCCAGTAGAGCGCGCACTCAAAATCTTAGGTGAGACGTACCAAAATGCGACTCGTATTAAGGCCGAGCGCTATCAAGCCGAGCGCGATGCTGCCGACAGGCTGCAGGCATTTCATCTTTTAACCGGTCAAGCGGCTGTCGACTTGTATATGAAGCAACACGCTCCGGACGGGCAAGCGATTGAGCGTGGAATCGGCGCATTAGCAAGTGCGGGCATCGCTTGGGTCAAAGCTGAAGCCCTACGTTCCGGTGTAACCCACCAGCTGCCCAAAGTGTTACAAGAAGCCGATGCCGCAATCGCAGATCTGATCGGCGGCCAACGGCTCCATGCCCAGGCCGCTCCCGGCATACTGTCGCAGGAGGCTATTAATCTCCGAACACCGGGCGGGATCCGGTATTATGGCATTCCCACAGAAGGCGTAAGCGGTACATTCGTACGCTCAGATGCCGAAAGCGGTCAACTGTTCTTAAGCCATCCCGATAAAGGTGTCACTTGGGCCATAAACCTCTTCCAAGCGGCCGACACGCTAGAACCCAAAGCGATCATTAGCCCATTATTAGCCGAGCAATAGCCGAGTGCCGCGTCGCAATCGGCACTTGTCACCCATGCAAAAATGACCAGGCAGATGTCTGGTCATTTTTGCATGGTGCGCGAGAGAGGACTTGAACCTCCACATCATTGCTGACACTAGTACCTGAAACTAGCGCGTCTACCAATTCCGCCACTCGCGCACGTGCGTGTAACACAGGCGATTATAGCGCAAAACGCCGCCTGACGCCACTTTATATTTACTGATCTTGGCTGACGCTGGCACGGCGCATCATCCAGTTCTGAACGTTGTCAAAGCGATCCGTGTCGCTGTTGAGCGTGTGCTCATTGAGCCCAGCAATTTCTCCGTGCGTGACGTACAAAAAACGCGGCTGGTACAAGCCCAGCGCCGGCGCATCAGCTTGCCAAGCCTGCAGAAAAGCCTGGTACTTTATCGCTCGCAGGGCAGAATTGGCACGAGTACGCCCTGCCTCAAGCGACGCATCGGCGGCGGCGGATTGGTAGTTCGAGAAATTGAGCCGTGTCGGCGAGCTCGGCTTTGCCTGCGAGCTATCCCAGTACGCATACACATCAGGATCAACGCCAACAGAGATACCATACAATAGCGCGTCATAGGTGTGCAGCGTCAGTGTGCTCTGGAAGTCCGTCTCATCCTGCAGTACGAGATGTACGTCCGCTCCAACCGCTAGCCATTGTGCATGTAACTGTTTTGCAACGCTCGTGTATTCGGTCGTATCGGGCGCATAGAGTGCAAAGCTGAGCCGTTGTTTGGCCTTTGTGCGAACACCATCATGTCCGCGCACCCATCCGGCAGCGTCAAGTGCCGCGTTTGCGGTCCCCAGATTAAAACCAGCTTGGGCATAAGAGGCGTTATATCCAAATTGGCCAAGTAGCAACGGCTCGCGCACTGGCTTTGTGGGATAGCCAAGACTTTGCATGATGCCATTCGTGTCGGCTGCTTGCACGAGTGCGTGACGTACTGCGCTGTCCGCAAGCACTCCCTGCGTTGTCTGGAAAAAAGTCATAACAGCAGCGGTAAGAGGAAAACTATACGTCTTTGCCTCGCCGTCTTTTTGAATGACCGAAGGGACGTCGCTCAGGCCTGCCATAGCAGTGATCTCTTGCTTTTGAAAACTGGCAACCATATCTGACTGCTTGCGAAACGTATGCACCACAAAACTATCCAGCTTTGGCGCACCGCCGTAGTACTGCTTAAACGGTCGCAAGGCAATTTGCTCGGTCTGGTTGTCGGTCGAATTACCTGAAACCTGCAATGTTCTCCAGGCAAACGGCCCCGCGCCAACGGGGCTTACCGTATTGAAAGGTGCGGAGCGCAGATCATCGATGGGAACACGTGCTAAGATATGCTGCGGGACAATACCGGTGGTGAGTGAATACGGAAAAGCGGTGAGCGGGTTGGGCAGCGTAAATGTTATGGCCGTTGCTGACGGCGTTGCCACCTTGATATCCGCCCAGCCGCTTTGGAATGGTGATTGTGCATCAGGGTTCTGAATGGTGCGGTAGGTGTAAGCCACATCTGCCGAGGTAAGCGGCTGTCCATCCTGCCACGTCAAATGCGGTTTAAGCTGCACCGTATACACGGTACCCCTGGCATTTGCGCTCCAGCTACTCGCCAAATCCCCCACGAGATTATTGTTGCCGTCATAGGTAAACAAGCTGGCAAACAGGAGCTTTGACACTGTGGTATCGACTGCGCTTGTGGCATACATGGGATTGGCGTTACGAAATGTGCCGACCACACCCTCACTATAAGAACCGCCTGGGACTGCCTGCAATGTCTGAAAGTATCCATTCAATGCACGCGTTTGCGCCACCAGGCATCCAATAAGCAGTACCAACAATGCAACCCACGAGCCAACAAATCGCCAAGCACGCCTGCTGACCCGCTCAAAGCGTCGGAAGAGGTCACGCTCCAGCTCAGCCTCTGCCTGCTGACCCAATAACGCCACCTGTTTTTGCTGTACACGAAAACGCCGGCGAAAGCGGAGTTTGAACGCGCGGGAGAAAATCATCGCCACAAGCGCAGCTATCCGATTATGATCCCAAGCAAAAGTGATCCAGTAAAGACCAGTCCGGTCACAATCGTCAGCTGAAAAATCGTCTTGTCCGTACCACGACGAGTTGTGTTAACCTCGCCTGCACTGCTTAAGCCCGCACCCAGGCTTGCGCCGCGAGTCTGCACCAAAATAAGCAAGCTGAGCAAAAGCATCGAGCCAATTGTCACATAATTATATATACTCATACGCTACGATTCTCCAAAATAGCCGTTACCAGATAGTTTACCAAGCCAATAATCATCCCGGCAAGTACTGCTGCCCAGAAATTAGTGACGTGCAGAGGTGTATACAATTTGCTCACCAGAAATACCGAAAACCCGTTGACGATAATCATAAATAGGCCGAGCGTGAGCAAAATGGCTGGCAACGACAGAATAATCACAATCGGCCGAATAACCGCATTGATGATCGCCAAAACCAAGCCCGCCACGATAATGACGTGAAATTTACTATTGTAACTGAGGTGCGAACCCAAAAGCCCGGCCGCTATCCATAGCCCTAGGCTGCACACCAGCCAGCGTACTAAAAATCGATAGAAAAAACCTTGTTGTTTCATGAACTACTCTTATTGTAGCACAGATGCGCTCGCGGTTCACAGGTTGCGGGGCAGCGCAGCGCTGAGATTCTGGTTGCCATCGGCGGTAATGAGGATGTCGTCTTCGATGCGCACCCCGATTCCCTCCTCCGGCACATAAATCCCCGGCTCAACGGTAACAACCACACCTGGTTCCAGCGGACGATCGTAATCGCCCACATCATGCACGTCAAGCCCGAGGAAATGCGATGTGGCGTGCGGAAAATAGTGGCGTACCGTGTCTGAAGTGATGCTTTTTATGAGTCCCAGCTCGCGCAGTTTTTCGCCGATAAATTGTTCCATCTGTTTTTCGTACTCATTAAGTATGACGCCTGGTTTGAGAAGCGAGTAGGCGTAATCCTGTGCCTCGCATACTGCCTCGTGCACTTGACGTTGACGGCGAGAAGGCTTGCCGCTCTGACTCACCGTACGAGTGATATCGGCGGCGTAGTGCGCATAGGCGGCGCCGACGTCTATCGTGAGCAGCTCATCGCTGGCGAGAGCCGCCTCATTCGCAACGTTGTGCAGCGTGCAGGCTCGTGCGCCGCCTGCCACAATTGGCGTAAAGGCGTGTCCTTGGGCACCGCGACGGCGGAATCCGCGGGTCAGATCGGCCTCAACCTCATATTCATGGGCGTATTTGCTGAGGTGGCTTGGGCGTGTCACCTCCTTCATCGTTGCAGTGGTAATAGCAATCGCTTGCTGCAAGGCCATCAGTTCGGCTGGCTGTTTTATCATGCGCATCCGCGCCAAATGGAGACGCAAGTCGAGTAACTCCAGATCGCTATTTGCCTCTTTGAGGCGCTGCACCAGCGCAGCGCGCGCCGGATTAGCGTACAGTCCGAAGTGCTCAAGATAGGCCGCCGGGGCCGCCAGTGTCGCCACATGCTTCACCTTTTTGAGGCGCGCAGCTAACTGCTTCCAACCCTCTTTCTCGTATACAATTTCGTGAATCCCGGAGCAACGCTGCAAATCGTGCACATCGACCGCTCCATCAAATGCTTCGCGACTCGCACTGCGCCCCGGAACAATGAGATATTCCCGGTCTTTGTCCATTACGAGCACCATATCAGGCTCATCAATACCAGTCAGGTACCAAAACCCACCGTCCTGTTGGAAAGCGTACGCTTCGTCAGCCGCGCGCTGGAGCAAGCCGTTAGCCGTAATGACGATTGGCGCCGTTCCCGTAAACAATTGCCTCAGCCGCTCACGATTGCCAGCAAAAAATGTACTATCGAACATCCCTCTATCCTAGCATGCCCACGCAAGCCGCACATACACGACATCGCTGCACACCCCTCCCGCGTTGACACAGACGGCACTGTTCTAGACGTAAAGGCACCATTGCCATACGCGTTTTATGACGTGTGAGACGTTCATCACTTCTTTACGATTTGGGTCGTAATAATCGAGCAATCAAAGCGGCTTTGGCCGGGCCCACAAGTGCCGAGATTTCAGCAGGCTGAGCCGTTTGCAGTGCGCGGAGCGAACCGAAGGTGCGAATGAGCTTTTTGCGTGTTGCCGGGCCGATACCGGGAATATCATCCAGACTGCTCGCTGTTTGCTGTTTTACTTTGAGCACTGAATGATAGGTGACCGCAAAACGGTGGGATTCATCACGAACGCGCTGCAACAGTTTTACCAAATTCGTGTTGTGCGGTACGTTAACCAGAGTAAAGTCGTCGCTGTGTGTTACGAAGCCACCCAGTTTTTGCAGCATTGGCTCGTTGAGTCGTACGCCCGATTTGTCGTTCTGGATGACGATTTGCTCTTCACGCTTGGCGAGACCGATAAATGGGATGGCGCTCTGGCCAGCGGCATCACGCGCCTGGATTGCAGCATCAAGCTGTCCTTTGCCGCCATCAATCAACACCAGGCTAGGCTTGCCCCACGCCCGCAAGTTCTTCTCACTTAGGCGGCGACTGAGCGTCTCATTCATGTTATAAAAATCGTTGTTGTGCTCGCGCAGCGTCTTGAATTTGCGATACTCGGCCTTGTCGCTCGCGCCGTTCGTAAACACCACCATACTCGCAACCACATTGGTGCCTTGCATATGCGAGATGTCATAGCCTTCGATGCGGCGAGGGAACGTTGCCAAGCCGAGCAGGTCAACGAGCTCGCTCAGCGCATGATCTTTGCTGATATCTAAAAATTCTTTGTCGCTAAAAATGATGTGCTTGGCCAGATGCTGCAAGGCAAACAGCTGGTTACGCAGCCGGGCGGCCAGCTCAAAATCCTGCGCCTTGGCCGCAGCCCGCATGTCTTTTTCGATGTCGCGTTCCACGCTGGTGCGCTTGCCTTCAATAACAGCCATCAGACGACGCAGGTTGGCGCGATATGCTTCCAGTGTCGTTTTGCCCTCTTCCAGTCCTGGGTCGAGACCGAGATGATAGTGCAGCGTGGCGCGCTTTTGGCCAGGCACCCGGCGCGTCGCAAACGGAAAGATATGGCGCAAGACTTTGAGCGCCTGGCGAATACTCGTGGTGCTAATATAGGGGCCAAAGTAGCGCGCGCCGTCATCCAGCGGACGGCGCGTCGTGCCTACGGTGGGAAAATCATTGGCGTAATCGACGCGAATATAGGCCAACGACTTGTCGTCACGCAGCAAGATATTGTAGCGTGGCATATACCGGCGCACCATTTCGGCCTCCAAAAAGAGCGCCTCCAGCTCGCTGTCCACGACCATCCAATCGGTGTCAGCAATCTCATGCACGAGCGCGTCCGTTTTGGGATCACGCGAACGCGACTTCTGAAAATACTGCCGCACCCGATTTTTGAGCACTGCCGCCTTGCCTACATAAATAATCTCGCCGCTCGCGTCTTTGTGAAAGTAGACGCCGGGCGCAGCTGGCAGATCCTTTAGCTTAGTACGAAGTGTTTCGGTCATATATCTTAAAGTATATCAATGATATTCAGGGAACGTACGCGGCGAGTATTGCGGCGTACAAAACGTATCAGCCAGAAAGCTAGGCTTCCTCAGTGGCACGCATGCCTGTGGGTTGACGATACACAATTTGGCATGCGTCGCTGCACGTTTCCTTATCTGGTTTGCAGTTGTCGCAGATCAGCACGAGCTTGTTACATGTCTTTACGGCACAGTTTTCGTAATTGCTGGTTTTGCCCGCACAGTGAACGCACTCGCCGATATCTTTAGACTTGTCGGAAAAGCGCTGACTCATTTGGCCATCAAAAACGTAGAGCGAGCCTTCCCACAGCCCGTCGTCGCCATAAGCTTCGCCGTATTTGACGATGCCGCCGTCCATTTGGTATACATCCGTAAAACCACGCTTTTTCATCATGGCGCTCAAAATCTCACAGCGAACGCCGCCAGTACAATAGGTGACGACCGGCTTGTCTTTAAGATGGTCGTACTTGTCGCTGTCCAGTTCCCGGATAAAATCTTTGCTGGTTGTTGTGTCGGGCACAATGGCATTGTTGAACTTCCCGACAGCGGCTTCATACGCGTTGCGGCCGTCAAAAAAGACCACGTCATCGCCCCGCTCAGCCACGAGCCGGTGGACTTCGGCCGGCTTGAGATGTTTACCGCCGCCGATAACGCCGTTCTGGTCAACCTCTAGCTCATCGGTAACGCCAAAGCTAACGATCTCATCGCGTACTTTGACGCTCAGGCGCGGAAAGCGCTCCGCTCCCCCGTCCGACCACTTAAACACAATATTTTTGAATGATGTGTAGCTTTTTGTTGCCTTTATGTATGCCTTGATTTGCTTAATGTCGCCACCGAGCGTGCCATTGATGCCATGCTTTGAAATGAGGATGCGCCCGCGCAGATCCAGACTCTGGCACAAGGTGTGTTGCCACAGTCGAAGTGCTTCGGGGTCAGCGATAGGCGTGAATTGGTAATAAAGAATGGTTTTTTGCATATTCAGCTCTGTATTATATCATTTTTTAGGACATTCGGCAGACATGGTGCGCCATTCGCGGAACGAGAAAGTGTATCCTAATATAATTGCTTGCGCTTTCATCCTTTTACCAGTATTATTACGATAATATGGATCACACGCAGTGATCCCTCTGTTTTTGAGATGAATAGGCCGTACCAATATGGCAGCGTATTCCACTCTCCTTGTAGCTGCTATGTGGCTGCAAAGTCTTTTAAGTCTAAACGGGCCCTTCGCCCGCAAGCCGCCCTACATCAAACTCACGGAGAACCTCCATGGATCAACAACACACCACTGCGACAAAGCTCGCGGTCCGGCGCTACCTCGGCCATATTTGGCGCGAGCGCGGTGTCGCCCTCCCCGCTCTTATACTGCCCGGGATTGGCTCAATCTTTTCGATTTATGCGCCTCTGCTGGTTGTTGCACGTCTTTTGAACCGCTTTCATGGCGTACGGTTTACGCTGCACGACCTCCAGCCCTACCTTCTTTGGTTTGCGGCTATTTGGTTTACGGGTGAAATGATTTGGCGCGTTGCTTTCTTTTTCCTTAACCGAGCCGATTCGCGTATCATGCGCAATCTGTACGACGAAGCGCTCGTTGAGCTTGCCCAAAAAGACATCGGCTTTTTTCATGATAACTTTGCCGGCGCGCTTACCAAAAAAGCTTTGGGCTACGGCCGAAACTTTGAAAACTTTATGGATACGCTGGCGTTTAACATCTCTGCCAGCGTCATCCCACTGATATTTGTAGGTATTATCTTGTGGCGTTTCTCGCCCTGGCTGATTGTGACGCTTATTGGGATGATGGCCTTAGTGATAGGCATTGTGATACCGATAACGCGCCGCCGTAAACGGCTGGTGAACGCCCGCGAAGATGCAAGCAGTGTTATGGCCGGCCATGTCGCCGATGTGATAGGCAACATGGATGCCGTACAGACGTTTGCGCATGAAAAGTTTGAGATTCGCCGTCACGAACGGAACGTTGCTGACTACATGCACAAAGCGCTCCTCTCATGGGACTACCACAACGGGCGTATAGACATGTCCATATCGCCCTTCTATGTACTCATTAATGCCCTTGGCCTTGTACTAGCGGTAAAGCTCGGCAAGAGCGCCGCCTCTATATCGGCTATTTTTGTTACCTTCAATTATTACGCCTATGTAACCCGGGTGCTGTTCGAGTTTAGCCAGACTTACCGCCGGATTGAAAGCGCTATCTCCGAGTCGGCGCAGTATACTGCCCTGGTGCTCACGCCGTCCACGCTCCGCGAGGCTGAACGCCCACGGTCATTTGCGGTCAAGAAGGGCGAAATCGCCTTTCAGGACATCAACTTTACTTACGGCCGCGGGACTGAGCGATTGTTCGAGAACTTTAATCTGCGCATTGCACCGGGAGAAAAAGTTGCCTTTGTGGGTCATTCTGGCGCAGGAAAGTCCACGGTCACCAAATTGTTGTTGCGGTTTGTGGACGTCGAAGCTGGTGCCGTACTGATCGACAGCCAGGATATTGCCACGGCAAAGTTGCACGATCTGCGCAGCAGCATCGCATATGTGCCGCAGGAGCCGATCATGTTTCATCGCTCAATCCTCGAAAATATCCGATACGGCAATCTCAAAGCTTCAGAAGCAACCGTTATTGCCGCTGCCAAGCAGGCGCATGCCCACGAATTTATTCAGAGTCTGCCTGACGGATATGAAACGCTCGTGGGCGAGCGCGGCGTAAAGCTTTCCGGTGGTCAGCGCCAACGCATCGCCATAGCCCGAGCGATTATTAAGGATGCGCCTATTCTGGTGCTGGACGAGGCTACCAGCGCGCTCGACAGCGAAAGTGAGAAACTTATCCAAGCAGCGTTATGGAAGCTGATGAGCGATCGCACGGCGGTGGTCATTGCCCACCGGCTAAGTACGATTCAAAAGATGGACCGTATCGTGGTACTTGAAAACGGTGTGATTGTGGAGCAAGGATCGCACACAGAACTACTCGCTCATAAAGGAACGTACGCCAAACTCTGGGCACACCAATCCGGCGGTTTTATAGAGGAATAATAAGAGGGAGCACCAAGAATGACAAAACCGCCGGCAAGAACTTTGTCTATCGATCGCAAAACCATTGAACACTTCTGGCAAGCTGGTTTGCGGTATAAATCACTGCTGCTCCGCTTGAGCGTATTTCCTCTGGGCATCTTGTGCTTAAGTACGCTTGTACCGCTGTTTATAGGTCGAATTTTGGCGACATTGGGGCGCACCGGCGGTCACCCTATGCATTACGTACCATACTTTCTTGTTGCAGCGGTACTGGGAGTCTTGGGAAATCGCTTTGGCTTTGCTGCGCTAGTTACCTACCAAGCCCAGGTTATGCGCGACTTGCAGACCGAAGCACTCGACACGCTCCTGCGCCGCAGCGTTGGGTTTCATAACAACAATATTGGCGGCAAACTCGTTTCGGATGCGATTGAATACAGCTCCTCGTTTGGCCTGCTCGCGAACACCTTTTACACTTCCGTTGTGCCGCTGGTCATTACATTATTTAGCGGTTCAATTATTATTTTCTGGGAATCTTGGCAGCTCGGGCTGCTCGTGCTGACGATGGTTATGTTTGCCGTAGGCAGCGGATACAGCGAAAGCCGGCGACGTTCGGGTTTGCGTAAGGATCGCTTGGTCGCCAATAAAGATATGACCGCCCATCTGGCCGACACGATTGTCAATGTACAAACCGTCAAAACGTTTGCCCGCGAAGACGCGGAACTGACGCGCAGCGACAGCTTGAGCGAAACATTAATGGCCATGCGGCTGCGGGACTGGCGGCTGGCGGGCATACGGGGCAATAATCGAATATTGGTGCTTCTGGCTCTGCAAGCCCTCTTTGTCATCGTTGTGGTTCGAGTCGTGCAGCAGCATCCGGCGCTGCTCGGCATTGGTATCTTTGCGTTTTCGTACACTATAACGCTCAGCAACAAGCTGTTTGACATCAACACCATGCTGCGGTCGCTCGAAGACGGGCTCTTGCAGGCATCAAATATGACTGAAATTATGCAACAGGCTCCCGAAATAAACGATGCCCCGGACGCCAAGGCGCTTCAGGTTACTCACGGCGGCATTCAGTTCAACAATCTATCATTCCGCTACCCTGACAGTCCCAAAAAGCAGAGCGTCTTTAATGCCCTGACATTAGATATTAAACCCGGTGAAAAGATCGGCCTCGTGGGCCCGAGTGGCGGCGGCAAGAGCACACTTACTCGGTTGCTCCTGCGATTTGAGGATATCGACAACGGCGAGGTCTTGATTGACGGGCAAAATATTGCCCAAATCACGCAGGCTAGTTTGCGCAAGGCGATTAGCTACGTGCCACAGGAGCCGCTCCTGTTCCATCGCACGGTTGCGGAAAATATCAGCTACGGCGCCGAATCGGCTAGCCACGCCGATATCGTCCGTGCCGCCAAAGCAGCGCACGCTGACGACTTTATTCGTGAACTGCCCCAAGGGTACAAAACAACTGTGGGCGAGCGCGGCGTAAAGCTTTCCGGCGGACAACGCCAACGCATCGCTATTGCGCGAGCCATCCTGAAAGATGCGCCTATTCTGGTGCTGGACGAGGCTACCAGCGCGCTCGACAGCGAAAGCGAACTATTCATCCAGTCCGCACTCCAAAAGCTCATGGAACAGCGCACTACCATCGTCATTGCCCACCGGCTAAGTACGATTCAAAAGATGGACCGTATCGTTGTCCTCGATCATGGCGCAATTGTTGAGCAAGGCCCGCATCAGGCGTTGCTCAAGCAAAAAGGCACCTATGCCAGGCTCTGGGCACATCAATCCGGCGGTTTTATAGAAGAGTAGCACATAAAAACTTAGGGCCTCACGACCCGCCGCATCACACCCATACGTTTTGCAAAGCTGTCAAAGCATATGCCGTAGACTATCTTTTTGGGGTTATCGGCCAGAACGATGGCAACATTAAAGCAGTCTCGTCTCGGCCTCGTCAGCGCTCGGATGAGATTGCACGGCCCGAGAGGGGTAACGCTTGCCTAGAAAGCCGGCGGAAAACGCAGCCGCTACGCCGGGGCTGCACGGTCCATCTCGACCTTACGCCACTCGCGCCAGACAAGCCAGATGATGAGAGCGTCGAGGATGCTCAAAAAGCCCATGCCAAAGCCCGGCTTTATAATAAAGGCGTAGATCTGGTAGAGCAAGAACAGCGTCAACACTACCAGCGCCCATGGGTATGCCCATAACTTGTTGCGCAACAAGCTTATGACGAGGGCGATTTTTAGCAGCCCGTGCGTCAACAGGAAGATAATCGCAAACCAATTCCGGCCGTGCATCAAACTTTGGCCAAAATGCAAAATGTGGGTGGCGACAAAATCGTGCGGATTTTTGTCCAGTTGGTTTTGGGTGAGGCCTTTGATGATCCGGCCTACGGCGCCACGTGGGATGAGCAGCAACAGCAAACCGCCGGCAAGCTCAAATGTCCCGTCGATGCCTTTGACAACCAGGCCGATTTCGTACGTTTTATCAAGTAGTGTTTTGGGGTGAAACCAGGCCATCCACCTCGCCTTTCGTTACGCATAAGAAGCATCCGGAGCGGAGCGCAGAGACGCTACTCTGCTTTGTCTTTGTCGCTGGCTGTTTCGGCAGCTTCTTCTTCGCCTTCGGCAGACTCAGCAGGTGCTTCAAGTTCGGCATCGCCGCCGGCCGCATCATTGGCCGCTTGCAGAGCGCTCGGCTCAAAGACCGTGGCCAGCACGGTCGTAGAATCGGTCTTTACCGTGACACCCTGTGGAACAACGAGTTTCGCAACCGTTATTTGGTCGCCGACAGCCGTCAACTCTTCGGCATCAAATTCCAACACATCTGGCAAGTCTTTTGGCAGAGCCTCGACCTCAACCGTCTCTGTGTTGTGCAGCACGATAAGGCCGGCGCGTTCAGCAGGTGACTGCTCATTGCCTTCGGCAAATTTTGGCCGTACCGGTACCGTTGTCTCCACTTTTTGATCAGCTTTAACCGCATTGAATACCACATGTGTCATGGTATTGCGCCTGGGGTCAAAGGTGACGTTTTTGATAATTGCTGTGTAATTTTTGCCGTCGCCCTTTAAGCTCACCGGGTGGTGCTTGCCAGCCGCGCGGTAGGTCTTCACCATATGCACTTGCTCTACCTGCACAACCTGGGACGGCTTGCCGTGGTCATGGATTACGGCTGGCACGTGGCCGCTTGCTCGAACTTGTTTTACGGACTTGCCCGTTATCTCACGTTTCTGATACTCAACAGTTACAACTTCTTGCATTGGTTCTCCTTATTTGCCCATCTTCACTATAGTATAGCAAACAAACTGGACGAATGCCCGAAACCACGGTACGATTGGGGGATGAACGTAACCGATATTATCCAGAGCGGCGGTTTGCTAGCCATTGCAGCAGTTATTTTTGCCGAATCAGGCATGATGGTTGGCTTCTTTTTGCCGGGCGACACGTTGCTATTGAGTGCCGGTATATTTGCAGCACAAGGTAAATTGCCGGGCGGCCTTGCGGTTGCCATTGCAGTTATCGCGCTTGCCGCCATCTTGGGCGATAACACCGGGTACACTATCGGAAAGCTCAGTGGCAAACGGTTGTTCCGCAAAAAGGACGGGCTCATCTTCCGCCAAGAATACGTGGAGCGTGCCGAAAAATTCTACGAACGCTTTGGTGCCAAGACTATGTTGCTGGCTCATTTTGCGCCAATTGTACGCACTTTTGCTCCCATCGTTGCCGGTGTCGGGCAAATGAACCGAGTCCAATTTATCCTATTTGATGCAATCGGCGATATTGGCTGGGCTACGATCGTTACATTATTGGGCTACTGGTTTGGCAGCAAAATTCCAAACATTGACCACTACATTCTGCCGACCGTAGGCGCTGTCACCATCATCACCTTTGGCCCCATGCTGTGGCATATTTTTGGCGACAAAAAGTCACGCGCGAAACTCTCTGCCCTGCTGTTCCGACGAAAGTAATGTACCGTCAAGGTGCTTATGTAGTAGAATATCCTTTTATTGTTAGGAGGGTATGCCATGCGATTATTTTCTTCTGAGAACCGATTGGGCAACCACGGCAACGTGCGACATTCAGTAGCACGGGGCGCCGGCGTTGTATTGCTAGCTAGCTTAGCGGCATGCCATGGTACGGGAAGTGCCGCGAGCGGCGGTGAGCAATCGCCTGCGTCGAATACAAGCGAAGCCAGGCCACAAACGCCGACGGCGGCACACGCCACCACAGAAACCACCCCCTCGTCCGGAGCTACAAATGGCAATCTCAATACGAGCAATTTCTGCGAGTGGAGTGCAGATAGCCCGATGCGTAATGTCCAGGATCGCCCGCTTGTAATTACAGTAGATGCGCGTTGTAACTCCCCTGAGCATTCTGACCCGCAGAAGGATCACGGCGCGAGTATCGACAAATTACCGCATACCAGTGACCATATCTACATAAGAGGGTATGCGCTAGTCGTAAAGGACGGAACGGAGTTCCCGGTAAATTGTGTGATTAAGAGCGATTTCGTCTCAGATGCACAACATGGCAGCTCGGAATGGTGGTACCAGGTGGACTTGTCTAGTGTGCCTGGGGCTATACGGGAGGGTGCTCGTATTGGATATATTCCTAACGCTGACGCGGGATGGGGCGCTAAAGCAAACCTTGCCGCGGATCTAACTCACACCTGCTAAACTACCCATTAAATCTCGCTAAAATCGTCGTCTGACAGTACGGACAACAGGCGCTGAGCAGCTTGGACCACCTCGGGGATATTGGCGATCTTTGGCTGGAACTTTTCAAGATCCACAAGTGGGACCCAGGCATATTCATCATATTCGCCAGGGTTAAGTTCAATGTCACCGCTCTCATACAACGCTACATGATGGGACGCGATGAGCACATTGCCGTCCTTTTTCTCAAACCACACGGTGAAGCAACTCGCCGTCCAGCAGACCTTTACCTTGGCTGCCGCGCCAATCTCTTCGATTTTTTCGCGGCGCATGCCTTCGAGCAGGCCACCATCGCTACGCTCTACTTTGCCGCCAACAAAGCTAAATACGCCATCATAATCGGCTTCACCCTTGCGCCGCGCCAGCAGCACAGCGGATTTATCAGCCGAAAATAGTACGAGTTTTGGGCAATATTGGAATAATGTTTGGTCTTGTGTGTGCATCTTAATTGTCACCTGCGTAACCGCCAATAAAGTACGGCTCTCCGTCCATTATATAGTAACCATCTTTGATTTCTAATTTTCCTCCGGGCAGCGTGAATGGCTTTTCTCTCCGGGGTTCCAGCCGTCCTCCATCGTCCTCAACGATTCCTTCTGACAGTGGGATACGTTCGACCGGCGGGGCTTCCGCCTCAATGCTTGCCAACTCAGCTTCGGTAAGTGGCTCCGTAGCGACCAAGGCCTGACGCCCCTGCTTAGACTTGTGGTCGGCAATGCCCGCAACGAATACAGCACCGTAACCAGTCACGATAAGCCCGTCGGTGAGCGCAGAAGGCTGATGGCTCATCCAGCTTGCCATACCTCCACAAAGTGCTAGATAACCAATACCACAAGACCAGTCATATAGCCGCTTTGCTCTATTTGGTCCTTGATTGGACGCAGTGTCATCACGTTTTGGGGATCTTTCGCTCATGTTTTCTCCTATAACATACGCTTTAGAAACTGGCCAGTAAACGACTCGGCTGTCTTTGCGACTTGCTCTGGCGTACCAGTGGCAACCACTTGCCCGCCGCCGGCGCCGCCCTCGGGGCCCATATCGATGAGATGGTCGGCTGATTTGATGACGTCTAGGTTGTGTTCGATAATCACCATGCTATTACCGGTGTCCACCAGCGCGTGCAGCACCTGCAGAAGTTTGGCGACATCAGCCATGTGCAGACCGGTGGTTGGCTCATCCAAGATGTAGAGCGTGCGGCCCGTGGGGCGACGGCTGAGCTCGCTGGCCAGCTTGATGCGCTGCGCTTCACCACCACTCAGCTGTGTGGCTGGCTGCCCGAGGCCGATATAGCCGAGGCCCACGTCTACCAACGTTTGCAGTTTGCGGGCAATATTCGGCTGGTTCTCAAAGAACGCGAGCGCCTGCTCGCAGGTCATGTTCAGCACATCGCTGATAGTCTGGCCTTTATAATGAATTTCCAGCGCTTCACGGTTGTAGCGCTGCCCGTGGCAGACCTCACACTGCACATACACGTCCGGCAAAAAGTGCATTTCGATCTTGATAATGCCGTCGCCGGCACAGTTTTCACACCGTCCACCTTTGACATTGAAACTAAAGCGGCCGGGACCGTAGCCGCGCAGCTTGGCCTCAGGCACATTGGCAAACAACTCGCGGATGGGCGTAAATAATCCGGTGTAGGTCGCCGGGTTGGAACGCGGGGTGCGCCCAATGGGCGATTGGTCGATAACGATTGCCTTATCCAACTCTTTGATGCCTTCGATGTCGTCGTGCTTGCCCGGGACCGTGCTGGCGCGCATCAGCCGCGCTTGTAGCTCTTTGGCCAAAATGTCGTTAATAAGCGACGACTTGCCAGAGCCGGACACGCCGCTGACCACCACCATTTCGCCCAGCGGAATGGTGACGTCCACATTGCGCAAATTGTTTTCGCGCGCACCGCGGATGATCAGCTGCTTGCCGTTGCCTTTGCGGCGTTTCTTTGGCACCGCGATCATTTGCTTACCAGAAAGATACTGACCAGTGACGCTCTCCGGATTGTTAGCGACTTCATCAGGCGTACCTGCTGCCACCACATGGCCGCCGTGCACGCCGGCACCGGGGCCGATATCGAGCAAATAATCTGCCGTGCGAATGGTGTCTTCGTCGTGCTCGACCACAATCACGGTGTTACCCAGATCACGCAAATGTTTGAGAGTGCGAATCAGTCGGTCGTTGTCGCGCTGATGCAAGCCGATGCTCGGCTCGTCCAACACATACAAAACGCCCTGCAAGCCGGAGCCAATCTGCGTTGCCAACCGAATACGCTGCGCTTCACCACCACTGAGGGTCGTGGCACTCCGCAACAAAGTCAGATAGTTGAGGCCCACATCCTGCAGAAAACTGAGCCGGGCATTGATCTCCTTCAAAACTTGCGCAGCAATGTGCGTTTCTTTGTCGTTCAGATGCACCATGGCAAAAAACGTCACGGCATCGTCAATCGATAGCTCACAAATATCCATTATGGAATGGTCAGCGACGGTGACAGCGAGCACCTCAGGCTTGAGACGTAGACCTTTGCAAGCATAACACGGCTTTTCTTGCATAAAGCGCTCAATATCGTGGCGCATAAACTCACTGTCGGTCTCTTTGTGACGGCGTTCCAAGTTGGGAATCACTCCTTCAAACGTCGTCTCAAAGACCCGGCCGCTACCCAAACTCACTGTGTACGTTTCAGTGCCGGTGCCATACAAAATCCGCTGCAAATCTTCTTTTTTGAGCTCGCCAGTGGGAACGTGCAGACTAAAACCGTACTTTTCGGCCACGGCCTGCATCTTTTTCATGTACCATGCGTCAGCGTTGACTCTGTTGAAAGGGCGAATAGCGCCCTCCGCAATTGTCAGGCGGCCGTTTGGAATAACAAGCTCAGGATCAACTTCCAGGCGCGATCCCAAGCCGGTGCAAACAGGACAAGCGCCCTGAGGAGAGTTGAAGCTGAAGGTGCGCGGCTCCAACTCTGGGATTGTCACTTCAGGATGATCGATGCAGGCATACTGCAATGAGTACTGGAACTCCTCGTTGCTGTCGGCGTTGACCACCCGCACTTTGCCGTCGGCCACTTCTAGCGCCTGTTCCACCGACTGACTCAGGCGGCCGCGGCTGGCGTCGTCATTCACCAAGCGATCAATCACGACTTCGATGGTGTGCTTGTAGTTTTTGTCGAGCGTGGGAAACTCGTCGAGCGCATAGACCACACCGTCAACGCGGGCTCGGGCGAACCCAGCTCGCTGATACTGTTCGGGGATATGCTCAAAAGCACCCTTTTTTGCCGAAATAACTGGTGCCAAAATCAGCAGCCGCGCGCCAACAGACAACCCGGTGATTTGGTCCACGATATTCTGGGTCGTTTGGCGCGTTACGGGCTTGCCGCAAATGGGACAATGCGGTACGCCAATACGAGCAAACAATAGGCGCAAATAGTCATAGATCTCAGTTACCGTCGCAACTGTTGAGCGGGGGTTGCGACTCGTCGATTTTTGATCGATTGAAATTGCCGGGCTCAGGCCGTCAATCTGGTCAACGTCTGGCTTTTCCATGAGCCCCAAGAATTGACGAGCGTAGGCACTGAGACTTTCGACGTACCGGCGCTGACCCTCCGCATAGATCGTGTCGAACGCCAGCGACGACTTGCCAGAGCCGCTCAAGCCAGTGATAACTACCAGCTTATTGCGCGGCATTTTTACGTCAATGTTTTTGAGGTTATGCTCCCGCGCACCCTGGATCGTGATAAACTCATGCTCTGCCATAAACCTGCCTAGTGTACTCCAAAATTGCCAATTTTTCTAGTGGTTGACGCGACGCGCGACTAGCGTGGCCAACGACTGGTATCTGGAACTGGCACGGGCACACATAGGTCGGCCCAGTAGCCTTGCGCATTCGGGGCGTCGAGTGTGCACAAAAAGCTCGTCTGGTCAGGCAGGCCAAGCCGGCTATTGTCCTCAGCTTTCAGAGGCTCGAACCCTGGTATAAAGGCTGGGTATTCGCTGCGCGAGATTTGTGTCTCCTGTAGGCCATCGTGCGTACTTACATACCAGTTAAACTGCTCGGCAGCCATCGGTTGCGGTGGTGTTCCATTGGCAAGTCGGTCAAACTCGCCTCGAAGCCGCTCGATTTCCCGGCCTAACCCATCAGTAATCAGCTCTAAAACAAAAGCGTTGGGACTGGGCGAATACTCTGGAAGATTCTTGTCACTCAGTACGAGACTCCCGATACCGAGCCCACCGAGAAATCCGAGAATTGTCGGGCTGACTCCGCGCTCTCCGCTGATACACGCAGTGTCTGCGCCACCACTTACACTATGCAAATCGACGACAGCGTCGTAGCCCTCGCTCTCTTCCAGGATCTCAACAGCGCGCCGATATTCATACTCTGGCGCATGGGGATCTCCAGGAAATGCATGCGCCATATTAACTTTAATGTAGCGTTCACCAGTCTTGAGCGCTTCCTTATTTGCAACGCCGACATCAATATTGGGAATCGGTCGCTCCTCGAGTGACCTACCAAGCTCTATCGCTGCCCGCTCATCCGGGTGGGTGCCATACCATACTTTTAGCCGCATGCCCCATACTGTAGCACAGTTTATAGCCAGTCTTTACAGTAAGCATTAGCCTGATAAAATCTATTTGACTCACGTGCAATTAGATGTAGAATAGTAATAAGATAGTTTGCGCGGTGGCTCTCGACTGGACCTTGGTGCGAACGCTTATAAAAAGTAAGCGAGGATTTTTGGTATGGAAAGATTAATCGTACTGGGCGAAATTCCAGGCACACACATTAAGATTACCTTTGCTCTGTGGGCTATTGGTAGCACAAGTTTGGCGCTTCTAACGGCTTTTAAGTTTGGCCGGCACATTTTGGGCAGCGACACTCCCGCTAGTACTGACCAGCGATTACAAGACGCTGCGTAAGCGATTTTTGTAAAATGGGCGGCGCCGAGCGCTTCCTAATACCAGGCGCGAGTCGGGCAACAAGGCCGGCAGGCTACGCCTCGTTTGTTTCGGGAACGATGCTCTCAGCGTAGAGCTTGAGTTCCTCTAGCAAATATTGCTGCTCGCCAGTGAGGTTTTCGCGCGCGGCGATATCTTGCAACCGGGCCATAAACTTGGCCAAGCGACTTTGACGGCCGCCACCCAACAGTTTTTGGGCACGGAATTGCTCCCAGGCTTCGCGCTCCTCTTCGGTCAGAGCTTTGGGGAAATTGCGTGCTTTATAGAGGGGCAACAGCGCCTTAAGGCGATCATCCTGAAGATTATCGGCAAGGTCGCCAAGCTCAGCTGGCTGGGCAGCACGCACCACACGCAGGGCATTTCGGTCTTGCTCGCTCAAAAAGCCGTCATACAAGCGCGCATCCACATCCTGCTCGTCGGTCAGCCACGCGGTTTGCTGTTTTTTGTCGAGAATGTCTTGTGCTTTGAGCAAGCGTTCGGCAAAATCTTTGATGCCGAGTAATGCTTGACGGTGCTTTTGAATAATCTTCAGATCAAGTTGCAAACGCGTTTGTGCTGCCGCATCCAGGACACCCAGCGGTGCAACTGCTGGGCAACGATTGAACTGTAAGGTTTTGACGGGCAACCGCAGCCCGGGCTCATCCGGCTTTTTCCAGCGCCACGCGTCGGCCAACTGTTCCGGTGTCAAACCTGCAAATGCCGTCGGGTCGTGGCGCAAATCATACACCAGTGCGCCTTGCTTCTTAGGATGATCCACAAGCGCCTGTACCACGGTGGTTTTCTCAAATTCACCTGGATACTGGCCGCTGGTATAGATAAATGGCTCGCCTTTTTTGACAAGCTCCATAACTTTTTTCTTGTCGCGCATTTGAAATAGGTAGTCGAACAATTTGGATTGTTTATTCTGGATGAGCCGCGCGACTTCGATCGTTGCGTACACGTCACTCAGGGCGTCATGCGCGTGCTCATGCGACAGCTTATTTAGCGACGTGAGCAGCTCCAGGCGGTTGGTTGGCTTGCCCTTGGCATCAAACGGCCACTGGATACCGTCTGGCCGCAATGCTCGCGTCATGCGCACCACGTCCAGCAAATCCCACTTGCTGCGGCCGTCCTGCCATTGCCACTCATACGGATCGTAAAAGTTGCGGTAATGCACAAAACGCATAAACTCGTCATCGAAGCGCACAGTGTTAAAGCCAAGCATAATGGTCCCGGGCGTCGCCACCTCGTCGGTAAAGCGTTTGAGAAATTCCGCTTCGCGCACGCCATCCGCAATGGTCATCTGCGGCGTAATCCCAGTGAGCAGCACAGCATCCGGCTCTGGTAACACGTCTTCGCCGAGGCGCACCAGCACGTTTACTGGCTCACCTATCGGCTCTAAATCAAGCGTTGTCCGCAACCCGGCAAACTGCATAATTCGCGCTTCCCGCGGACTAATCCCACTCGTTTCAAGGTCATAAAAGAAAAAACTGGGCGCGTTCATTGCTCCCAGTGTAGCATTGGCTCGCTGTGCTGCCTAGGCTGCATAGATGTCAGTCGGCACTTTGTAGCAGCCCAGCACGCTCTCGGATCATCGTACTCATTGCTGCAAGCGGTAGGCGTCCGAGACGCTGCAAACGTTCTCCCTCTTCGCTCGGGAGAAGGCGCACAGCGTCATGTAACTCATAGGCAAATGGCGATAATCGTAAAAAGTCTGCGCTAACGACCTCAGCGGAGGACATGACCCGCATACCATTTTTATTGACACGAGGATGGCGGCTATGGAGCTTGCTGTCGCCCTCCACGTCTAATTCGTACGCATCTTCGGTATCCACCCTAACTATTGAGCCTGCAGGATATGGTATGCCGTGTATAACGATCGGCCGTAAGGCAAGCGCCGAGGGCTGCCCTGCAGCCTTGCGGAAAAGTATCGGGTTTTTATCGGAATCGACGATTATGTCACCGCCTACGGGGCGCTGGGATTGTACATTCTCAAACGTCGTTATGATCGACTCCTCAAAATCCGAACAACAATCCATGGCCTTCGTGCCGATTATGAACGAGTAGTCGGGGCCAAACTGCGCCCTGTGTGCGTGGCGAGTTGCATTAATGATAGCCACGAGTGTTTGCAACCCTATATCACCATCTGGCGGGGCGTCAATGAGCCGATTTGCAAGCGTAATATGCGGGTCGGCACGCAACAGGTCACCACAGACTGCAATTGACCAATCCAGGGGCCCATAGGTGGCACGGCTATACTCAACGGGGTAACCCCATTCGATTCGTGGATCGACATCTACCCCTTGATTGGAGCATAGCTCTCTAAAATCACTGAATTTTGCGAGCGACATACCCTGTCGATTGTTCCACTTCTATCAATATTCAAACTTGTGGCCGGCGATGGAGACAGTATTGCCCGGCTTGATACGCTGACGAACAAGGGCGTGGGTGATGCCCATGCGTCGCATGACGTCACGCAGACGTTCGACGGTGGCCTCGTTGTCAAAGTCAGTGCGGCCGGCAAAGCGTTCGATTTTGGCGCCGGTGACATAAAATACATCGCCATCGCGCACCACTTCCCAGAGGTCGTCGTCATTTTGCTTGAGCCGCAGCACCGGCACATCTTCGACCAGCTCGGCAGCTTCTTCGACGGCCTTCGCGCGTTGTTCGTTAACCATTTTGAGCGCTGTGCGCAGCAGTTCTGGCACGCCTTTTTTGGAATGAGCCGAGATAGCGAACAACGACGTGCCTTTGGGAATGATTTTTTTGAGAGCCGCGAGCTGAGCTTTGACCGTTGCGTCATCCAGCGCTTCAATTTTAGTCAGCACGACGATCTGCGGGCGATGTGTCAGGTCAACTTTATAGGACTTGAGTTCGTTTTGGATGGTCGTGTATGCAGCTGCAACGTCGTCTTGATAGCCATCAACCAGATGCAACAGCACGGCAGTGCGCTCTACGTGGCGCAAAAATTCATCGCCCAAACCTTTGCCGGCGGCCGCGCCTTCGATAAGCCCGGGAATGTCAGCAAATAATAAGCTTGCAGTTTTGTCTACATCCACCACGCCGAGGTTGGGCGTAAGCGTTGTAAACGGGTAGTCAGCAATCTCCGGACGAGCATTGCTGACTGAACCTAGCAAGGTTGATTTGCCCGCATTTGGCAAGCCCACCAGTCCTACGTCGGCGATCATTTTGAGTTCTAATTGTGCTGTCAGCGCTTCGCCGTCTTCACCCTTTTCGGCGATACGCGGCGCTTGGCGTACGGAGCTTACAAAGTGGGCATTGCCAAACCCTCCACGGCCGCCCTTAGCGATGACCGCCGTTTGGCCGTCTTCTTGCAGATCGGCGAGCAATTCGCCGGCTTCGCTCAGCACCATAGTGCCCACCGGTACGCTCACGCGCAAATCGCCGCCATTCCGGCCATGTTTGCGAACCTTGCCACCGGGTTGACCTGGCGTCGCCTTTAGCTCTTTTTGAAATCGAAAATTTGCGAGCGTGTTCTGGTTGCGGCTCGCCTCAAAGATGACATCGCCGCCTTTGCCGCCGTCACCGCCGTCTGGCCCGCCACGATCAATAAACTTCTCATGGCGAAAGCTTAAGCAGCCGTTGCCGCCGTCACCAGCTCGCACCATAACCGTCGCTGTATCAATAAATTGCATATGCATCAGTATACAACAAAACCAAACGTAAAAGAAGTCAACTTACCGGACGGGGTTACGCCGATTGCAGCCTAGCCGACTATTTTATACGCGCTCTCTATGATATATTGAATACAATGAGTGGCGTTGAGATTGCTTCCCCTGTTGATATTGCGAGTGCTCGCGAAGAAATCGCCCGTGTCACGGCTGAATATGGAACGCGCTTTGATGGTGGAATCGATTATCAGGAATACCCCACCGATCCCCAAGCCAAAGTAGGATTTGCTGTCGAAGGGACACTTGTGGACGGCTCAACCCTCGACCACGGCCTTTTTACGCCCGATACCGAACTACTCATCGTAGAGCGTCTGCCAAAACGCGGCCAGGACAAACCCATCAGATGGGGTGTCATCTCGGGATTTGTCGACCATCTCGACTGCCCAGCTGGCTCGCCCTATACCGGCGAAGTTTTTGAACGGACAATTAAGACAGAGTTTGAAGAAGAGGCTGGACTGGCTCCCGAAGTTGTAAACGCCATGCAGTATGTGGCCGGCGGGCGGCACAGCTTTGGCGGACACGGTACTGACGGCCCTGAAAGACGCATGTTTAGCAGCGCCTTGGTATGCAATGACGCAAAAGCCATTGACCATCTGATTAACACAGACGCCGGGGGCGAAGATCGAGAATTGGGCGAGCATGCGTGGGTAGCTCTCAGTGCGTTAGAGCGCGCTATCCGCACCAGACCAGCGCAATACTCAACTGGCCTTCCGACGACCCTTAAGGCCATCACGCGCGGGTTCAAACGCGTACACTACTAGACAGGATCAAGCGGGTGGGTTGCGGCTTTAGAGTCGGGCGACGGCCGGAGCTAAGAAGCTTTAAACCACCCGCGTATATGACAAAGCCATGGCTTTTCGATTTTATATAGGAATACTGGCTGGCGACCATCCCTTTTGGCCAAGTGCGTCCTAAGAAAGGGCGACTATTCACCTGGTTCAAAGAATACGCGTCAGCTATTTTTCACACCTCACCTTGCCGCATTGCCTAACAAGCATCGGTTTTCTCCACTGTGCCGGCAGCCTGCGACATATTCCAGTACTACACTTGTCCAAATATCTACAGCTTAATGAACGACTGTATTTCTTCGGTCTGTTTTGTAGGCAGCTTGTAGTAGTCACTGGCGCTAAGCTCATTCCGTGACATCAGGCGGTACAGCGCTTTTCGCCAGTGAGCCAGATTATGCCGCTTTGTAAGCGTAATTTTTCCAAACGAAACAAAATATACGGCAGTATAGGCGTCAAAGTCGAGTTCTGGGCTGAGGTGACGGAGCGCCTGCAACGTTTTAGGTATATTAATAGCATCATGAAAACCATACTGGAGTGTAAGGTGACTAATGCCGTCGTCATAGCCGAGACTGTCAAAAACCGCTCGCTCTCTGACCGGCACATGGGCGGCAGTGGTCATTTGCACCGTCAGGATTGCCACGTGTTTGGGCAACTCGTGCAGATCGCCGACGGTCGCTCGCAGCGCGAGCGGTGTAAAGTCAGCGTGATGGCCCAAATATACGGCTTGTCCCGGTATTCGCTTCAGTGCGGGCCGGGAACGATGCACATAATCGATAAAGTCTTGCAGGCGCCCTTCCATCGCTTGCCGCTCTTTGGTGACGATTCGCTGCCCACGCGTCCACGTATCAATCAGCAAAAACACGCACGCTGCGATAACGATCGGGAACAGCGCACCGTGCAAGACCTTGGTTGCGTTTGACGTCACAAACACAAAATCGATCGGTACAAAAATAGCGGCAGCCAGCATAACAAGACTAAACGATTTTTTCCATAAGCTTCGTGCCACAACCAAGAACAAAATAGTATCCACCGCCAGTGTTCCGCTCACCGCCACCCCATATGCACTAGCCAACCGCACCGAAGAGCCAAACAACAAAACGAGCAATGTCACTAGAATGCACAGCAAAAAGTTAATGAATGGCAAATATATCTGGCCGGTTTCACGAATGGATGTGTGACGCACGAGCAGCTTCGGCAAAAAGCCGAGCTGCATTGCCTGCCGAGTCAACGAAAAGGCCCCCGAAATCACCGATTGCGAAGCAATAAGCGTTGCGATCGTGGCAAGCACCACTACCGCGAGGCGCATGCTCGCCGGGAAAAGCTGAAAGAGCACGCTCCCGCCAGTAGCCGGTGCGTGCAGCATGAGCGCACCCTCTCCCATATAGCACAGGACAAGCGCCGGGAATACGACGAAAAACCAGGCTCGTGCGATCGGCCGCCGGCCAAAGTGTCCCAGATCAGCATAAAGCGCTTCTGCGCCGGTAATCGCGAGCACGACGGCCGTCATTGCAATAAATGCTCGCCCCGGATGGTTCACAATAAAATGTACGGCTGTGAGTGGCGACAGGCTTTGCAGCACGCCAGGATGCTGCCGAACTCGCCATGCGCCGCCCGCTCCAATCGCCAAAAACCACAATAACATTACCGGCCCAAACAACCTGCCAATTATTGTGGTGCCATATTTCTGCACTGCAAATAATCCCGCCAGAATAACCAGAGTAATAGGCAACACGAGCGAGCCAAGGTGCGGCGCAACCACTTTTACACCTTCTACCGCCGACAACACCGATATTGCAGGCGTAATCACGCTATCACCATAAAAAAGGGACACCCCGACGATACCCAAGCCCACAAAGAACCACTTAGCGCGGTGCCGTAGCACTCCGCTTTTGATGAGTGTCACCAGCGCCATTACGCCGCCTTCACCTTTGTTATCTGCCCGCATAATAAAGCCGATGTATTTGACCGACACTACTAGCATGATCGACCAGATTACAAGAGAAATAATGCCGTATACATTGCCCTCATTCACCGTCAAATGCTGGCCAAGGGTGCCGAACAAGGCTTGCAGCGCATATAGCGGGCTCGTGCCGATATCACCAAACACCACGCCTAATGCACCGAGCGTCAGTGCGGCAGCCCCTTTTTTAGCAGTAGTCATGATACGTATTATAGCTGAATCAGGCCGGAGTGCGGGTTAATATATGTACGTGTGTGAGGCAGCGTCTGCCGGCGCAAATGTACGAGAGTTCTCCTTGCCCCAGCCAAGGTGATTCATTTCGGATATAGTAGTCGTCCCATCAGGGTCGACAGATTCGACGTAAGCTACGTGGTCGTCGGTAAACCACATGACCGCGCCAACCCGTGGCGTGGTGCCTTCGCTCATACCGATTGATAGCGCACGCGAACGCCATGAGCTAGCGTCGCCTAAGTTGCTCGGCACGGGTGCGCCAGCGGTCGCACGGCGCATGGCTGTCCACCATGTGCAAAACCCGCAGTCGTATCCGTAATTGCTGTACCTTTTGCCGTTGTATGTACAAGTACCGAAGCCGCCATAGGTTGCTGTGGTAATACCCGAACTCGATGCGCCAGAACCGGACAAGCCGCGGAGCAATGATGCGCTCGCTGGCTGTTGCCCTCCGGGGATGATAATCTGTTCTCCCACTTGCAAGCCAGAAATCTCAGCATCATTATAGGAGACAATTTGCGCTTCATTACTCTGGTACTTCTGGGCAAGCGTAGCTGCAGTGTCGCCTGGCTTTACGGTATAGACAATGCCATTGAGCGGCGGAATAGCAAGCTTCGCTCCGGGGTTAACCGTATTGGTCGTAAGACCGTTCGACCACATAACACTATTGGCAGTAACGTTAAATTTGGCTGCAATACTGGCTACCGAATCCCCTGCCTGTGCAACGTATGTCTGGATATCGTTCCGGCTGGCATAATTGGTTGCGACTTGCTGGGGCTTAGCTACTACCGTGTTATCAGCAGAGGTTACGGCAAGTTCGCTGTCAACTGTAATAGCTTGGTCATTAACAGCAGTCGCCTCTGGCAGATTAGTCATCTCGGCCAAATTAACCGCAATATCTGCGGATGATAGCTGGTCAAGCGGGTCGTTCTGAGCTGTTGTATGGGCGTTGGTCGCCGCAAGAGCGCTCAGACCACCTGCATCTGACGAGTGATGGACAAATAAAATGGCGAGCACCAGCAACAGCACGTTGCCAAAAATCAAACCTGAACGCAGCAGTCGCCTCCGCGCTGTGCGGGTGAGGTAACGTCGTTTGAGACGCGCTGTTGGGAGCGCATGCGCTTGATGTGCCTTCGCCGTCTCAGTGATTGCGTGACTAATTGTACTGCTCCTTGACGCAACATGTGCGCCGATTGAACTTACGAATGCAAAGGTGGTAGCCGCTTATCCCTACTACCACCTCTAAAGTATATCAAAAACAAGCCAGTTCTCAATGAGTCTAACTACCCTTGCCTCTGTTAATGATTGCCTTTTAGGGTCAGCCACGCGTCCTGTGAAGACTGCTTGCGTGGATCAGATCGACCTGGAGTGTGCCAATCTCTAGCCCCCTCTATTGTGCTGCGCAGAGCTGATGGCAATAGAGCTGCGTCTGCTGGTCGTGTTCTTGTAAGGTTTGAGAGAAATATGTCGTCTTGTTGTCGCCGGTGACAAAAAACAGCCAATCCGTATTTGCAGGGTGCGCAACCGCCGAAAGTGAGCTGTCGTTAACGTTACTGATCGGCCCGGGCGGCAAGCCTGAATGCAGTAATGTGTTATAGGGCGAATCATAGTGCACGCTCGGCTTTTGCCCCGCCAAAATTGCGCCATAGTATGCAGTCACGTCAGACCCGAGGGAAATGTTCTGCTTGAGTCGCGACAAAAACACCTGAGCTACCTGATTACGGTCAGATTGCGAAGCCACCTCCTGATTGACGATGGACGCCAGCGTAATCCCCTGAAAACTATTCAGACCTTCGTTCTTAAACGCAGCCAGAATAGCATCGGTAACATGCTTCTGCATCTCACTCAACGACTCCTTAATAATCGTCTTTGGCTGCGTTGCAATGTCCTTCTGGAAGGAGTCGGGATAGAGATAGCCCTCCAGTGACGCCCCATGCGGCAGATCGGCAAGCAACTTTGGATACGTGCTGACATACTGCGTGGAATCAAGCGCGGCATCTACGCTCGCCGCCGAAAATCCATCGGTAATAAACGCTGTACGAATCTGGTCCAAGCGCTGGCCGGGCAGAATTGTTACGAGCGATGTAGCAACTTTGCCATGGGTAAGCACCGCGACGATTTCGGGGATACTTTGGCTTGGCGACAAGTTATAAGTGCCGGCTTCGAGATTGCCGCGGACTTGCTTAGTGCTCACATATAGCTTAAACGCCCAGACACTGCGAATGAGGTGTTTCTGGGCAAGCGTTTTGGCAATCGTATCCAAGTTTGCCCCCTGTCTGACGGTGACTAGCTGCGTCTGCTGGGTTGTGCCCAGTGCTTGCAAGTCTTTGGTATACACATGGCGCACCGTAAAAGTAGCGATGGCGAGAAGCAATAGGCCGACAACGATAACAAAGAGAAGGCGGCGCGGCCAACGGCGACGTTTGGGTGCCTTAGTGGTATATCTCATTGTGTGACTCCTGGTAATTGTTCGTGTAAAAAATCTTCCAAAATATATGTCGCCGCCAAGGCGTCAACATCACCCCTGGCAAAGCCTTTACCTCGGGCTGCAAGCTCGGTTTCTGCCTGGCGGCTCGTCAACGCCTCATCTTGCCAATACAGCGGCACGTGGATGTGTTGTTTGAGTTCGCCGGCAAATTGCTGTACCGTATGCGTCTGAGCCGTCTCTTGCCCTTCAAGTCCACGAGGCAAACCCAGAACCACCATCGTTGCCTGCTGTTCCGCTAACAGACTGGCGATTTGCGCAAAAATGGTTTCGTCGTTGGTAAGCGTTGTGAGGGGTGAGGCAATCTGTGCAATTGTGTTTGCAACCGCTACACCGATCCGGCGCTCACCGACGTCAAAGGCGACAATCGTTTGCAATACGTCACTACTCATTGCTGACAGTTTGTGGTTTTTCGATTTCGACGGTAATTTTGCTGGTATTCTTCGGGATTGAAGCCACCCAGAACGGACTGTATTTGATTGTCACACTCGTAACGCCGGGATTGGATTTGATGAGATCAGTCGCATCTGGCGTCTTCTTGCCGGCCACTTGCGTGCGAATACTTGCAACGTCGAGCTGCGCACCGACAATCGCCGTGCCAGACAATCCAAGCGTCATGCTGGTTGCATTGCTATTTTGCTGGCTAAACGTAGCCGCCTTGAGGCCATAGTCAACAATGCTTTGCTTGCTGGCATTGATCTGCTTATCGACTGCCGCCTTAATAATCTGCTGCAAGTCTGCTTGTTTGGCGCCAAGCATGGTGTATGAAACCTGCTGCGTAGCCGTCACCGTTGCGGCCTGGTCGCCGACATTGGCGCTAGTCGTTATGGCTGGATTGGTGGCGGTGAAGGTTGTAGGGATCGGGTACGAGCCAGTGGCAGTCAGGTTGTTCTCGAGCTGCTGCTTGATCGCGTCTGTATCCACAGCGGCAAACTTGGCCTTGGCAGCGTCGACGTCGGCTTGAGCAACGATCTGGATGATATTGTCGCTCCCGCCGCTCATTGCCGCCGACGAACTAGCCGTAACATCGGAATAGCCAGAAACAGTGAAGTTAGTCCCGCTCGGAAGGTTGTATGCTGCACCTGCGCTCTGGGATATGACGTTTACGCTTGCCGTGGAAAAGTTTTGATACTTGTTATTCTGGCATTTGCCACCAATGTTGACGCTCTGTAATGTCACGCTTCCCTGGGTAATAAAGGTCAAGTTACCACTCGCTGTCAACCCCGATCCAGACGGAATCGTTACTGAGTTACTCGTGCAATCATTGAGCGCGAGCGTCACCGAACCACTTGCTTTCGTGCCGTTATTTTTTTGCCCGGTTGTAGCGGCTTGGCCAGTTAATGTCTTCTGGGTTTGCTGAGACTGTGCGGGGATGACATTTTTTACCAGGTCAGCCGTCTTGACTACGGTATCGAGGGTCAGAGTCGGAGTGATATTGATTGCCTGGCGGTTGGTCTTAATGCTAATGGTTGCCTTCGGCAGCACTTTTACGCAAATAACGAAAAGTATTATCAGCCCAACAAAGGCTGCCGCCCCAAGGACAAGCAGCAGACGAAACTTATCAAAGTTAGGGATACGCAGCTTTTTGTCTGTAGCCGTATCTTTAGCGGCCTTTTTACCTTTTGTTGGCATATCCTCGCCCGCTTCGGCAAGCTCATCGTCAAGTTCTAGCGCTTCGTCGATCGCCGTGTCGGCAATAGTGCCTTTGGGCAGCTCGCCCGTGGCCTTGGACGCCCCAGGCTTAGCACCACTTTTGGCGCCTACGGACGATTTTGGCGGCGCCACAGTCTCGTCCGATTCATCATCCAGATGCAGCGCCTCTTCGGCAGCTTCAGCCGTGCGCATTGGCGCTTCTGGAATCTCGGGCTTACTTTGCAGCGTCTTGGCCACGTACACGCCAACACTGCCGGCAAGCGGCAAGATGCTGGCTTCAGAAGTAATAAGCACGAGGTGCTTCTTGGATGACTCAGCACTATGTTTGAGCAACTTCATATTTACGATGCTTTGCAGCACCGTAGCTCGTTTGGGCAATACCAGCGCCACAATACGCGAGTGGCTGGAACGCACCTTGTCGATAAGTGTTGTGATCTCGTCGTCAACGTCGATATAGATCGTATCTTTCCCGGTTGAAGTAACATTTTCCATACTCATACGCGCAACATCCTGTCGATCTTTTCTTTTACTGACCCGTCTTTGGCGGCGCTGCCGGTGGAAAATTGCAATGTATCTAGGCCAACGCGCAATAGTCCCATCGCAGTGATAAAAGTATGATCGGTGACATGGCCTGTTTTGTCAACGATGCCCACCACTTCTTCTGGCTGAATGTGTTGCACGGTTGGCTTGCGGGTAAACGGCAGATGGGTGTACCAATCGGTTTGCTCCAACTTGTCCATCAACATATCCAGGCTAGAGCCACCACCGCAAAGCAATACTCGATGCGGCAAATTGTCGAGCTTGTCGTCGAACTCGCTGAGCGCAAGCTCCACGCCGTTAATCCACACGTCCAACGTCTTCTCTAGCGCGCCTTCGACGGCATCAATTTTGCCGTCCGGCACCGTGTCATTCGCTAGGCCAAGCTTGAGCTCTTCCGCTTCGGCAAAGGTGGTGCCCAAGTCGCGCTCAATCGCGCGGGTATAGGCCCGGCCGCCAATACCAAACATTTTGGTACCCTGCACGCCGCCTTCGTTGACAACCGCGATGTCGGTAGTCCCACCACCAACGTCCATCAAAATTGCGCTCATGCTCGCCGAGGTGTCATCGCCAATCATTGACCGCGATACGGCAAACGGTTCAGCGGCCACTGCCAGCAGATCGAGGTCAAGCTGTTGCGCAGTACGCTCCAACGCACCAATGTGGATGAGCGGCGCGAAAGCCGTGTACAATTGCACAACAATATCTCGGCCCTGAAAACCAATCGGACTCGTTACTTTGTAGCCGTCGATTTCAATACCCACCAGCGCGCTGTTCACCAGCCGGACGTCCACTTCTTTGCCGCCTAGTTCCCAGGCCAATTGTTTCTTGGCCTTAATTTCCGCTCGCTCTTGCACGAGTTTGATAATCCGCTCTACCTCTGGTAAGTCCAGCGCTTTGTCAGCGGTTTTGCGGGTGACACGCACGGTGGTCGTAGTACCCTTTACAAGCTCGCCGGCAATACCAATCACAGCGGTACGAGCACTCACTCCCGCTTCTTCCTCTGCCTGTGCAAGGGCCTTATCGCAGTTTTCTACAACCCGTCCGATGTCCGCAATCGCGCCAGCTTGCATGTCGCTTAGCTCCTGGTGCTGACGCCCTACACCAATAATCTCAATCGTCCCATCGCTGGGCGAAACTCGCCCCACCAACGCCTTCACAAACTCCGTACCAATATCGAGCCCCACCACATACTGCTCGCTTGCCGGAGCTTTTTTAGCGACTTTGGTATTAAGCTCATTGGCCTTGTCGGCAACTTTAGTGGCTACCGACTGGCTCAAGCTTTTCATTTTATCAAGCATAATCGTCATTTATTATACCACGCCAAATGCATAACAGAAGCGAGCGTGGTTAATTTGCCGCAAGACTATTTACGGTGCTATCAGCACGGCTTTGATGCGCCGAATGCCTGCCGATGAGCTTTCTTCTTTGAGGATCTTGAACCGTTTGCCATCTTCGGCCAGCTGCCCGGTATGGTCAACGTGCGGGCCGCCACAAATCTCGAAGCTAAAGGGCTTGTCGGCGCCGTCAGCGATCATTTTGTAAACTTTTACGGTATCGCCGTAGCGGTCACCAAAAGCACCAAGCGCGCCCAGCTCGCCGCGAGCAACATCGGTTGGGTATTCGGCGTAGCTCACTTTGAGATCTTTCTGGATTTGCTCATTGACGATGTCTTCTACTGCTTTAATTTGCTCTGGCGTCATCTTGTCGGGATGACTAAAATCGAAGCGCAACCGTTCTTCGGTGATGTTGCTGCCATGCTGAATGACGTGATCGCCAAGTACCTGGCGCAATGCCTGATACATGAGGTGCGTCGCGGTGTGGTATTTCTTATGGATCAGCTGCTGACCACCTAAACCACCCTTGAACACGCCTTTAGCAGCAGTCTGACTCATAAACTTTTGGTTTGCCATGGCAGTCTCAAAGTATTGCTTCCAGTCAGCAGTCAGCAGTGCTCCGTTAATCGTTACTTCTTCGGTGCTTAGTTCAACCGGGAAACCGTATGTGTCGTAAAGCTTAAAGATCTCGCTTCCGGTCAATATATTATCGACGTTCTGCGGCTCTTCACCCGCAGCCTTGGCCTTAAGGGGAACACCCTCATAGTAGGCATCCTCGAAAAAGTACAACGCTTTTGGTGCCTTAATCATTTTTTGGAGTTCTGCGAGTCCCTTGCGCAATGTTTGACGGAAAGCCTTTTCTTCCTTCACTAGTACCTCTATAACCTTGTCGCGATTAGCCTGCACGTCGGGCATATCGGCCTCGTACATAGCGGCGATCACTGGCACGATTTCGGGCAAAAAATTCTGCTCTACGCCCAGGTCAAACGCAAAGCGCACGGCGCGGCGCACCAGCCGACGCATGACGTAGCCCTGTTCTTTATTGCTCGGCACGACACTATCTACCGCCAAGAAGGTCGCGGCACGCAAGTGATCAGCGATGACGCGCATGGCGTTAGTATGGCTATCGTATGTTTTGCCAGATATTTTCTCCAACTTTTCGATAATCGGCCACAGCAGACTGATTTTGAATGCGTCGGGCTCATCATTGGCGGCGGCAGCGATGCGCTCGAGACCGGAACCTTGGTCGATATTCGGTTTCTCCAAAAGCTCAAACTTACCTTCCGCCACCTTGCGGTATGCCATAAAGACGTTGTTGCCGATTTCCATAAAACGACCACAGTCGCAGTTAGGATGGCAATATTCATGATTTTTACGGATGTCCGCTTCTGATTCGTGCTGGCCTTTACGGGCGACCAAGCTATCAACCCACGACCGATGCGTATCGTGATCACCAAAGTCGTAAAACATTTCGCTGTCTGGGCCACATGGGTCACCTACTGGCGTCGTTTCTGGACCAGTTTTGCCGCGATTCCACCAGTTTTTGCTGCCGTCGTAGTAAAAAATGCGCTCACCCTCTTTGATGCCGCGCGCATAACCGTCTGCCTCGCTTCCTATATCGGCAATACCGCTGGAAAGACCCTTCTCCGCAAACAACTTAGACCACAGCTCTGCCGCCTCAGCGTCTTTGGGAATATCATATTCCGGCGCGCCGATGAAACAGGTGATATAGAGTTTGCTTGGGTCAAGCTTGACTACCTCGGTCAGAAACTCCCACATCCACGGGATTTGCTCAGCCTTAAAGTAATCACCAAGGCTCCAGTTGCCGAGCATCTCAAAAAAAGTAGTGTGGCGATTGTCGCCGACCTCTTCGATGTCTTGGGCACGCAAACAGGTTTGGCTATCCACAATGCGCGCACCGTTTGGATGAGTTTCGCCGAGCAAGTACGGAATCATGGGTTGCATGCCGCTGCCGGTGAACAGCGTCGTCGGATCGTTTTGCGGCACCAAAAGCGCCCGCGGGACCACGGCGTGGCCGCGTTGTTTGAAAAATTCAAGGTATTTGGTGCGGATTTGCTGTGCATTCATGAGCATATTGTAACAGAGGTAAGAAATGAAAGCTAGGCAGCCTGACGACATACGCCCTGTTCTCCGGAAGCTCCTTCTCATGGTGTCGCCTGCAGGAGATATCCGAGGCCATACGAGCCCAGCACTAGGATAAAATTAAATGACGATGCCGCCGCCGAGGCAGTGGTCGCCGTCGTAGATGACGGCGGATTGACCCGGGGTGAGCGCCCGGACGTCTTCGGCGAGGTGAATTTTGAGATGGCTGTTTTCGGTCTGCATTGCGACGATCGGCACCAAATCAGCACGGTAGCGTGGTCGAAGGCAAAGCACCTCACCAGAAGCAGGCTCGCCATTAATCCAGTGCACATCAGTTAGCGTAAGATCACGTTTCCAGAGACGATCATCCTGTAAGTCGGTTGTTACATACACCTCATTCTTCGTCATATCTTTGCCGACGATGTAGTACGGCAAGCCCCCACCCACATGTAAGCCGTGGCGTTGGCCGATGGTGTAAAAGAGCGCGCCATCGTGCTCGCCAACGATTTTGTCATGCTGGTCGATGATCGCGCCATGCGCTTGTTCGCCGAGTTCGGCTAGCAAAAAGTCTTTGATGCCCACTTTGCCAACGAAGCAAATACCTTGGCTGTCTTTCTTTTCGGCCGTGGCCAAACCAAACTTGCGGGCGAGCGCTCGCACCTCCGGCTTTTCGTATTCCCCGATTGGCATGAGGCTACGTCGAAGTGCCGTTTCGGTAACCCGGTACAAAAAATAGCTCTGATCTTTGTTAGTGTCGATGCCGGTCAGCAGCTGCCCGTCCTTGATACGAGCATAATGCCCGGTGGCGATGAGGTCAGCGCCGTCTTCCACTGCCGCTTCAAGGAAAAGCTTAAACTTCACCTCCTGGTTGCACATAACGTCAGGGTTGGGCGTACGGCCGGCACGGTACTCATCGAGCATATACTGCACAACTTTGGCACGATATTCGGTCTCAAAGTCGTACATCTTAAATGGGATGCCAAGCTGCACGGCAACCCGTTTGGCGTCCTGGTAATCCTGCTTCCAGGGGCAAACATGGCCCGGCAAATCCTGGCTCCAGTTTTTCATGTACACGCCGGTCACGTCGTAACCTTGCCGCTTTAGCAAGGCCGCAGTCACCGACGAATCGACGCCGCCGCTCATTCCAACGTATACTTTCTTTGACATATCTGTATTATTTTAGCAAATTATTCCCGTGAGGAGAAGGCCGGGTCGTATGTCCGCTGCCTGCGACATAGGCAGTAAGAGTGCTTGTGCAGCCTCAGCCTGTCCGCAGCTCACAGCTTGCATTCGTCCGCGCAGGTCAGCGTTGCCCCAGACGCCTTCGCAAACTCGTGAGCTCCGAGCGGCGCCCAAGCCAAAATGCGATAATAAGCAGCGGCAGCATAATAGCCGCAGGCGCCCAAAGTACCATGGTTTTAGTGATTATCGTCGGCGCATTTGTGCCGGTGCCAGTTGCCGTAGACTGCACGGCACCGTTCGCTACGCCAACGAGTTGCAAAAAGGCGGTCTGGCCATTTTTATCAGTCGCTTTAATAATAATCTGGTACAGCCCAGCCGTGTCATAGATATGTGAAAGCGTAATAGTACCCGCAAACGACTCACTCAACAAATCTGCCGCTTTGTTGTCGCCCCACGACACGCTCAACGCATACGGCTCTGTGCCACCGTTCAGGATAATTGGCCACGTTAATACCGATCCAGGGTCTGCGCCGCGGCGGGCGTAGTTGCTAGTAAGTGTCAGCGGTGCAATACCCGTACTGTTGAACTGGCTACTTGTAAAAGTTACAGTAACGGTGTTCGAATCCGGGCCTTGCTGGTCCAGAGCATCATATACCCGAGCGATGAGATCATTTGAGCCGTCAAAAAGATCAACTTTGAGCGTATAACTCCCGCCCGAACAGACGGTCGAACCAACAAATACGTTGTTGGCAAAAATTTTGACAAGCAGACCGCTGGCACACAAGCCGCTGACGGTAATGGGATTAGCAGTAAAGTGTTGCCCGTTCGTGGGAGTGGTAATGGTCGCAGCAGTTGTGGGTGCCGCACTCGTAATCGTTCCTTGAAGGCCGGTGGAGCCGGATTGTGTTGAGTTGGGGCTGCCGAGTGCGGCGACAAACGGCGCCCGGCCCAGGAGCATAAACGCTAAAATAATCCCTATGCCACCAACAAGCCTCATATACCGCATATGCTTATTGTAACCTGTCTCGCCACCGGACGGCAATCGAAAAGTGGCAACCTACGATCGCTTGGTGCGAGCAGCCTTTTGAATGACACTCCGGTTGTATGTTCGGATAAGTCGCGGCAGGCCAAAAATGGCAAAGACAATAAGTGCAAGCACGATAACCCCGATAATAACTGCCGAGACGGGAATTACGTAAAATGTCTTTGACGCCGTTAGGAGTTGTCCGTTGGTACCGTACCCAAAATTGCCTTCAATAGTGTATTTGCCAATTGACCCGACACTACTCAGGCGGACAGTAAATCGCCGGATACTATCCGGTAGCACATTCCCCGGCTCTGCAGAACTGTTGATTTCATACAACGCTATCTGTTTCCCACCCTTTTTGAGTACCACTTTTCCAAATGGCGCTTCTTGGATATTGCTTTGGTTTTGGAATCGGACAACTGCGTCGAGGTTTTTACCGCTCGTAAATATGGTGCTTGGGGCGTCGTCGGCATTGCTTTTTGCGTCAAATTTGCGGACGTCAAAACTAGCAATACTCATCTTTTCTGTGATATTCCCCGGTACTTTGACGAGCACCAAAGAGCCAACGCTTGCCGAGAGGTTAACGGTCTTGTCTGAGCTGCTCGCAACTGGCTCAAAACGCACGACGCCATAATAGCCACCGCCCGCAGTACCTTTTGGAATAGCAACAGTAACTTTGACATCTTTTTGGGCGCCCGCTGCCAATGTAAAATTATCAATAGGCGCTACAAATTGTTTGAGGCTGTGGGTCGGAGCTTCTTGACCGTTGAGCAGAATATTAGGCTGTCCATTTTCGTTGTTGCCGGCAGTGAAGTCATTGACCACTCCCATAAGGTTTGCTGGCGCTGTGGTGAGGTTTTGAATGAATACGTCGACTGTCTGCGTGGTACCAGGCGTAATGGTAAGGCTGGTGCGTACGGGGGATACGCGCAGCGCGTTGCCGCCCACAGTGCTCGTAGTGGCAGCCGCTCCGGCATGCGCTATCGAAGCCAGTGGCATGCCGCCAAGCGTAATTACACTACCTAATACAATTATCATTCGTCGAACCATCGTGCCCCCTTTTGATACTGCTTATGATAGCAGTGGTCGTTCATTTATTCAATCAAAAAGTTCCAGTTGTCAGATAAGTGAGCGTGTTGGAATAGACGCCCGGCGGCTGCGCTTTGGCAACATTCACTAGGTAGCTGACGGTATACTTGCGGTAGTCGTCTGCCGACGGTGCGCTTGCAATCTGCTCACCCGATACAAACCGGAAATGGTTGGCCTGAGAATACTGCGCAGTCGGTTTTCCTACACCGGGGCCCTGAACACTCGCACCTACCTCTGGCGTAGTGTTGGCGGCCAGATTAAGCCCGAATTGGCTGGTGCCAATTCGGGATGTTCCAGTTGTACTCATCGCTGAAATGGTGTTATTACCCGCAGTTAACGTCGTGCCGAGCACCCACATGCCGTAACCGTGTTGCGCATTCGTTGCTATCACGATTTGTGTGACGCCGGCACTGGGACGGTCGGCGGCAAAGTTACCAAAGTCAATGTAGTCACCGACTGCCGTGTCGCAATCAAAGCCTGTAATCGTAACGCCTGTGCACATCAACAGAAAAGGCGGCACTTCAGCACTCAAACTGAGATTATTATTTATGGCAAAGGCGAGTCCGCCGACGTCTATAGGCGTGCCACTGCCGTCATTAGAGGCGTAAGTCAGAATACGCAAATAATAGGAGCCCACCGAAGCAGGATTAGTGATATGGCCAAGCGTGTAACTCACCGAACCCGCCGTAGCTGCCGCAGGCACACGTGTCAGGATTGTGTCATTACTGGTGGAATTTCCCGAGAGGGAAAAACCAGTTTGCCCAGTTTGGGCAATGAGCTGCGCGCTCAATGCGTCAAAACCAGAAGGAGCCGTGCACGGGTCGCCGATAAACGGATCGTTGGAGCAAAACTGAAGTTCAATTGAGCCGAGCGTACCTGGCGTTGCGATGTCAAAGCTCGCTAAATACACCACCGACGAAACACTCGCCGTACTGCTACTGAGCACGAGTGATCTATTTGGCACTTGGTCCCCATATACTTTCGGATACACCACCGACCAACCGCTCACAATCAGTGCAAATGCGATATAACTCAAAGGCCTCACCAGATTGATGTATCCGCGTCGAGGCCCTCCCCGCATTAGTCGCCTCCCTCCAGCTAGAACGTGCCTGACGCAACCAAAGCCATCGTCGCAGAGTAGATGCCGGCTGGCGTCGTGTTACCCGCAGTAGCACCGAAGGTTAGCGTGTCGTTTTCGCCGTTTACAGGACCGGTCGTAGAGAAGACAGAGCTGCCGTAGGTGCTACGCACGCTCGTACCAGAAGAATCGTCCATGCCGTATTTAGTACAGCCAACGTTGTTGTAGGGCAGTGTTGCCGTTGTGTTAGCTGACCCAGGAGTTACACACATACCAAATGCCGCAGTACCAGCAGCAATGGTTGTAGCGGTGGTTGCACCGCTGGCAACCGCCGGGATACCACAGGAGGTTCCGCCGTTGCTACTCAGTCCGCCGCAAGTCGCGGAGCTGGTATTTTTGAGACGCACGACGATTCCCGACTGAGCATTTGTTGACGCTTGGGTATAGGCATTGGCCGTGTCTACGGCAGTAGCGTCCAAGATAGTATTCGTGCCATGGCCCAGTGTTAACGTAGGTGTTGTCGTGGTACCACAGGTGGTAATTGTTGCACCTGAAACGCAGAAAGTGAGCGACTCCATAACCTTTGCAGTAACAGAAATAGCTTGAGCGGTCGACATTGCATCCCCACCGTAATCGACGTAGGTACCAGTTGTGGTCGTACCACCAGTCGTGTTGGCTGGGACGTAACCAGAGGCGTTACCGGTCCCGAATGTAAGAATACGAGCATAGAACGACGTTGCAGTGCTGGGGTTAACGATGCCGCCAAACGTGATGTTAAACGGGGTGCCACCGGTCATTGTCAGGCCGGTCACTTTAACGGTGTGCAGTGGCGTACCACTTCCAACAGTCGAAGCCGTACCAGCACTTGACGTTACACTCGCGACATTCGGTACGGTCGTTGCTGCAAATGCACAAGTGGAGCCGATAAATGGCGTATCACCACAGAAATCAACGATCAGTTCTTGTGCCGTTGTTACTGGCGTGAAGGTTAGCGAATAGGTTACACCTGTCGCGCTTGGAGTAGAATTGCTCAGAACAATACTACGGGTTGTTGCTTGGGCGGCGGACACCTGACGTACTAATCCCGGTAGCGAAAATACACCGACGGCAGCTACAGCCGTCAATACATATACGATGCGACGCAATTTGCGAATATTTTGTTTCATTTTAATTGTACCTATTATCTCTTCGTTCTTAGTTACTTTTGATAGTACACGCTTATGCTAAAAAGCGCAAATTTTAATATGTTGCCGTTGCGACAAAAATGCCATTGTAGGTATATACACCATCGGGGGTTAGATTACTGACATTGTAAATGTACGATGCGGTGTAATCAGTCTCGCCAGAACTTTGCGTGGAGGAGGCGACCGTATCGCCCTGGGCATATTTGAAGAGGCCACAGGTGTTGTAGTTGCTTGCTGCGCCACCAAAGCTAAATGAGCTACTGGGCACTTGCACCGGGCTTGCGCCGAAAGTTATTGGCGCGCCACATCCGGTCGTATTCGCTACTAAGTTCATGCCGAATTGCTCAGTGCCAGCGTGAGAAGCAGTCGGCGTCGTGAGCGCAGTAAGCGTGTGGGGCGTAGGTGCGTTGTTCGCTGGTGGCGGCGAGGCAATTTGCACGATATAGCCACTGGCGAGATAGGCTTTAACCGAAAATGCCGCGGTGGTCGTCGCTGCTGCACTAGTCGTAAGCACACCCAGATCGGCTGAACTGGAAGAAACACTAAAAGCGATATACGGCGCCCGATCAGTATTAAAGCCACCTTGCGCTTGGTAGTTAGTGCTTTTGGTGTTACCAACGCCGATTTCGCCCACCGACTCTTTTGCGCAATACGTCGCCGAACAATCCTGCAGATCGCCGCCAGCCCCAAAAAACACTTCGTTGACCTGATAATGTGCCGATGACGACTGCTGTGCAGTGGCCGTCATCGGATAAAAACCACCCACTATGACGCTGACAATAGGTACGCATACTCTGATAAACCGTTGTATGACTTGACGCATACTACCATTGTCTCCAAAAACCGGCGAGTTGGCAATCCGTTTACGCTTTAACGTACTTCTTGTATGATAAGAACATAGAAAGAAGGCAGGCTGTGGACCCTACGCAATTGCAGACCGACACTACCAATGACCCGCATTCACTTGAAGGTGGCAATGCGGTTGTTGAAGGCGTAAACAGTGGACCGAACAGTGAGTTGGGTGAATCACCCAGTGGTACAACCGCGGCCACTCTAGGTAGCCATGCACTCGCAACAAGCAACCAGCCACCGGCTAGTCCTAGTCCATCCGCGGGGTCGTCATCCGGCAATCACCGGCCGCTGTGGCAACGACTTAATATTTATGTCTTGCTGTTTGTGCTGCTCGTCGTCATTGCTTCCGGTATTGTTGCCGGCTATTTTATTAAGAGCAACAAAGCGACCACTAAAGGTACGAATATCGCGTCCCAAGGATTATCGCAAAGTACGCTGCAGCAATTGGCTAATACTGACGTAACGGTCGGCAGCTCCCAGCAAACGCTTAATGTTGCCTCCAATGCCGTGTTTGCAGGCGGCGTGCTGATACGGAGCAATCTAGAAGTCGCCGGCGCGGTAGCTATTGGTGGCACGCTTACCTTGCCGGGCATTACAGTCTCAGGAGCAAGCCAATTGGGTCAGGTTAATGCAAACGGCTTGTCTGTAAGCGGACTCACGACGGTACAGGGGGTACTGACAGCCAAAAATGGCCTCAATGTCTCTGGAAATAGCACGTTCAACGGAAGTATCTCTGCCGCTTCCGTCGTTACCGGAACACTGACGATTGGTGGCGATCTTGTTCTCACCCATCATATCACCGCAGGTGGCGCAATCCCCTCTTTGAGCAAAGGCCCGGCGCTGGGTGGAGGTGGATCAGCATCTGTCAGCGGCTCTGACACATCGGGCACCGTGATTATCAATGCCGGCACCGCACCGCCGGCTGGCTGCTTTGCAACCGTAACATTTGCAACGGCGTTTTCAGCCACGCCACACGTGGTCATCACGCCGATTGGCGCCAGCGCCGGAGGGGTCAATTACTACGTCAACCGCTCAACCACCAGCTTCACTATTTGCGGTCTGAACGCCGCACCCGCGAGTCAAACCTTCGGATTTGACTATATGGTACTCGACTGATCCAAGGACAGGTATGGGATATTTCAGGGCGCGAATCATGTCCATCACTAACTACCCTTACAGTCAGCCGATTTAGTTTGCATTTTGCATGACGACTAGGGAGGCCTTCCTCATAGCGATTGGGCATGACGCTTATGAACGGCGAGATTCAGATATCCAAAAACACTGTCACACGATCGGCCTTCACATGCATAAGGCCACCAGAGATACGAATGCGTTGCTCTTCGCCACTCCGGGTACGGATGGTGAGTTCGCAAGGATTAAGCAACGTCATAAACTTATGGTGATGGGGCAGGATGTCGAATGGTCCAGTCGTGTTGACGCCAGAAATACTTCGCCCAACTTCGTCAAAGTACACCTTAAAGGGAGAGTACACTTTTATGTGCATACCGAGCGGACCGGCCGCCGTCGTACTGTCCGTGGGCGTCGGCACAGCCTTCGCTTTCGCTATTGCATCGCTCATACGATAATCTCTTCTACACCTTTAAGCATATCTTCGCGGCGCACAAACTCGCCCTTTTTGCCGTTGAGTTCTTCCATGACAAACATATCCTGCGAGAAGTACGCAATGAGCTTCTTAGCCTTGGCATAGTCAGCACGGTCCGAGGGGCTCAGCTCGTTTTCGCCAATAATGGCGATGATGGGTTTGAGCGACTCGTACTTCTGCAACAGCGCCTGGACTTGAATGCTGAGGAGGTAATGACGCTCGCCCACAACGTCGCTTGATAGGAGCGATGAAGTCGTTCGGATAAGGTCAACGGCCGGACGAATGCCCTGCTCGGCTACGGCGCGGCTCAAGACAATCACCGAGTCTAACTCGTGCTGAATCATCTGTACTGCCGGGTCGCTGAGGTCATCGGCTGGCACATAAATGGTCTGAACTGCCGTGATCGAGCCTTTGTCGGTCGAGCTGAGCCGGTCTTGCAGCACTTTGACGTCCGAGAATATGGTTGGTTCGTAGCCACCTTCCGACGGAATTTGCCCCAGCATGGTGGCGACCTCGTTTTTGGCCTGCACGTAACGGTACATGTTGTCGGCAAAAAAGAGGATGTTTTTGCCTTGCTCGTCACGGAAATATTCGGCAAGCGTCACCGCACTCAAGCCAATCAATGACCGCCGCACCGGGTTTTCATTCATCTGCCCAAAAAGCATGCATGTACTTTTGAGCAAATCGCGGCCTTTGAGTGTTTCGTATAGCTCATGGCCCTCGCGGATGCGCTCACCGATGCCCGTGAAGAAGCTGAGACCTGAGCCCTCTAATGCCACATTGTGGATGAGCTCCATAGTGAGCACCGTTTTGCCCACGCCAGCACCGCCGATGATGCCAATCTTGCGCCCTTTTACGAACGGCGCAAAAAAGTCGATAACCTTGACCCCTGTTTCTAGAATCTCGGGCTTGGCAACATGAAAACTTGTGTTGCGTGGCGGCAGCTGAAAAATGTTGCGCGTCCCCGCTTTGGTAGTCCCCACCGCCGGCAAACCGTCCAGTGACCCACCCAGCACGTCAACAACACGGCCGATCAGCTCATCACCCACCGGAATTTCCAGGCTCTTGCCAGTACGCTTGACGGTCATGCCTTTTTGCAGCTGGCGGTCAGACTGAATGTTCAAGCACAATGCATAATTATCGGCTTGCAGGCTGTCCACAAGCAGCGGGGTGTTACTGCCTTCAACAAGCACAATTTCATGCACGTCCGGCACTTGGTCGTCAAACATAACGCGCACCAACAGGTCTTGGACTGATCGGATGACACCCTGGTTCATACGGTTACCGTCCGTCGCAGGCTGTTAATAATTTCTTTGAGCCGCTCATCCTGCTCACGGCGTTTCGTACGATTGAAGAGCGTGCTCAGCTCACCGTACCAATCGTTGGCGCGGTCATTAGCCATGCTCATCGCCCGAAAGCGGCTCGCATATTGGGCAAGTTTGGAATCCAAAATCACCTGGCTGAGCGTAATCTGCGCCATGGAACGCTCCAAGTGGGCAATAACGTCGTAGCTATTCGGCTCAAAAATGTACGTGGCATCGCTAATCACTTCATCCGATTGCTGCCCGCGAGCTCTTCGTCCCTCTTGTTGAACAGCGGTATTGAGCTCAATGCGCTTGATGTCCTGCACCATCAACGAAACGTATGTCTGGTAAAAAATGCTGGTGGAGCGATAGCGCCGCACTTCCGCGACAAGCGGTTCGACATTAATATTGTTGTCGCGGGACGGCAGGGTGAAGTATTTTTTGAAGCTCACTTTGGCCTGTGTCAGCAGAATTGCCCCATGATGGCCAATAACAATGATGTCCTGCTTTTCAGGGTCAAACTGCGTCAGCATCCAGGTGATAAGCTTTTGGTCAATATCACCCGAAAAGCCGCCTTCGGAGCTAATGACAACGAATAGCTGCTTGTCGATGGGCGCCTCGGCCTGCTCGCGGCCAAACCGGAATAGACTATCGGCGCGGAGCTGGCTGTAAATCTGCCATAGCTCGCTAAAAAACTGCTCGGACTGCTGCACTTGATTTTTGACTTGGGCGATGCGCATACTTGCCAGCCCTTCAAAAACACTAGTGAGACTCACGATCGTGCCCACAGCTTTTTTTTGCGCGTCGACTTCAACGAGGCGGCTCATCGTTTGACCTCCACCAGGCTTTTGGCTTTTAAAGCGTCGCGCACTTTGTCGTAATCTTTGTCGTCTTTGAGCTCTGTGCCCGCAGCGTTCGCGCCTTTTTTAAGCAGGGTGATGTCCAGGGACTCGCTGTCAACCAGATTGAGCGCAATGTCCAGCATCAGCATTTGCGCGTTGAGCGTGTAGCGTTCGCCAGGAATTTGATTGAGCATTTCATACAATCGCTCACCACGGGCCAGATCCGCCTGGGCCGCGAGCGCCAGCTCCGAACCGAAGTGGGCAAATTGCTGCGCCTCGGCATATGCTGTCAGTGCCTTAAAGGTTTGACCGGCCAGTTGCTTTTGGCGCATAGCTTGGCCGCGGCCACCCACGCGGCTCACACTCAGGCCCACACTTACCGCCGGCCGCATAGTGTCACGGAACACGTCCATGTCCAAAATCCATTGGCCGTCAGTGATGGACATAATATTGGTGGGCAAATACGCGCTGATGTCGCCGCTTGCCGCATACACCAGAGGTACCGAGGTAAGCGTTTTGTGATTGTGCGCGAGCTTGCCGGCACGCTCGAGCAGGCTGGAATGCACATAGAACATGTCACCGGGGAAGGAATCGCGGCCCGGACTCATCCCGGACAATAGCGCAATCTCGCGGTAAGTGTGGGCGTGGGCGGTCAAATCGTCATAAATGATGAGCACATCCTTGCCGCCGTCCTGCCAGAGGTATTCGGCCATGCTACAGGCCACGTATGGTGCCAAATAGCTCATGATGAGCGAATCAGACATCGTCGCCACTACCACAATCGCATTTTTGAGGGCATCGTTTTCGGTGAGCCGATTAAGGAGCGTGTCCACGTCGCTGCGCCGCTTGGCTATCAAGACGTACACTACGGTTACGTCAGTATCTTTTTGATTAAGCGCTAGCTGGGTGGCGAGCGTGCTCTTGCCGGATTTGCTGTCGCCCAGAATGGCAATACGCTGGCCACGCATCAATGCGAAGAGCGTATCCATCACCGTAATGCCCGTTTCTAGCTGAGTATCCAGTGCTTCGCGCTCAAATAATAATGGCGCTTCGCTAAAGACGTTCCGCACGCCATCGGCCGCAATTGGTCCTTTGCCGTCCAAGGGGTCGCCCGTTACGGACACGACACGGCCAATAAAGTCCTTGCCCACTTTGGTAACCAGCTCTTCGTGCTGCACCACCGCCACTGATCCAACGTGCACCGGATCGGTGCCCATGTGCAACACCACAACGTAATCTTCAAAAATGTGGTGCACGTAGCCTTTGGTGCCGTCTTCAAATAGCACCAGTGCGTGTAAGTTGACCGGCTGCAGGCCTTTGACCCGCACCATAAAACGATCGACGGCCATCACCTCGCCGACTGGCTTGCCCGCGGCAACAAGTTGGTCGAAATGGCGGTTATCGCTCATTGCACAACACCTTGCAGCGCAGCTGCCAGTGATTCTTCCTGTGTTTTGAGTCTCTCGCGCAAGCTAAAGTCAAATGTCTTATTCGTTGTGCGCACAATGCAGCCCGCCGCAATATTCGGCTGCAATCCCAACTGCAATAATGCGAGCGGATGGATATTACTGCGCAGCCAGGCGACAACTTTAGCCGTAAAAGCAGACGACGGATCAGCCGCAAAACTGATGTGCACCATCGGCGCGCTGTCCACGACCAACTTCAAGAACGCCCGTAACTGGATGCGTGTTTCGGGCTGTAGCAGGTTGAGCCGATTCTCGGTAGCCAGCGCCTCCAACAACCGGCTGGTGTGCGGAAGCACCGGCGCGCTGTCTTTGTTCCGCAAGGCTGCTTGCGCCAAATACTGCTCCAGCGCCTCTAACTCACGCTGCAAGCGATGTACCTCCGGCAACCCAAATACCAGCGTAGGCAGCATCATTGGCTTTTGGGCCTTGGCAGTTTCATGCGCCATTGGTGATATCCTCAATAATCGCTGCCTTGTTGGTTTCCAGCTCGCCCAAAATGTACTCCAATTGGTCATTCAGGTCGATCTGGTCACCAATAGCCGTCACAATCCAGTGATTTACCACCTCAGCCATATGCTTATCAAAGCGGTCGATGCGCCGAGCGCGCTCATCCTCGATCTCTTTTTGGAGCTGCGCGCCGAGCGCCTGACGCTGCTCGTCGATCACCGTCTTGGTCTTGGCAATCGAATCTACCGCCAGCTGTTTCGCGTCGGTAATCGCCTGCTCGTAATTGGTGAAGGCCTCTTTGAGCTGACGGCTAATCTCATCCTTCATATAGTCATTGAGCTGCGCAGTAGTGAGGCGCAAATCTTGCTGCAAAAACATTGCGTTCTCGCCCAAAATCTTCTCAAAATGGAGTCGACCCCGGTTGCGAAGCTCTTCGCGAAATTCGTCATTAAAGATGTGTTCGACGTCGTGCGAAGCCAGATCCTGATAAGTACCCGCAACTTTGCGGTGCACGTCACCGCGACCAACATGGATAACGACCCACAAAAATGCCAGGCCGCCGGCCAGAATAAGACTTAGGGTAAATATCAGCCACCAAATTGTCATTATGTTGTTGTCGCCCTCCACGCTGTAGCGCGCGTCATACCTTCAATAGTAAATATACCGCAACAATGCCGGTACTGACAACAATAAGCGCAAGCAATATGACTTGCAGCAGGCCGCGCATGATAGAATGACGCGCCAGCGGATTGCGACCAACCGCCGTAAGGCTGCTCCGCACGCCGGCATACAGCAGCGCACCGGCTATGATGAACGCCACCAGCAAAGCGGCGAGCGCTGCATATATGCGCGCTGGGGCGAGCGGCTTATCCGTAACTACCTTGGCAGCACTCGCCAAAAACGACGGCACACCTGCGGGCTTTGCGATTTGCTTTTGGTATAACGGATTGTGCGCCACGCTAATATTGACGCTTACATATCCGAGCGCAACCGCCTGACTGCCGTTGCTTGTCGTAAGCTTTGTATCGCTCACCACATTTGTTTTTCCGTCAAAACTGCTCAATGCCTTACCGATAATCACCGCCTGGCTACTACCCGCCTTCATGCCTACGCCGTCGAGCGACGAAATGGTAATAAAATCGCCGTCTTTGATACTGCCATTCTGGTCGCTGACCAGCACATTGTACTGGCCGTAAGTCGCCACATAGTCTTGTGCGGCTGCGCCATTATTCGACAGCGAAACGGGCGAGTTGCCTGGCGAGACCGTCACGCCAAGCATACTGGTCGCAGTGCTTTGGGTGAGCGGCTCAATCTTGCTCGCGTCACCCGGCACAAGCTGGACAATCAAGCCATTTTGCAGCACCGAATCGCTGCCGTACCCTTGGGTCACATTCTGGGCCGCCACCTTGGTAATACCGACGACAAGCAACGCGAGACCTGCAACAACCAATGCCCGTTCGACAATCCACTTACGCTTAAACATTAGTTTCAGTATACCGCAAAGTCTGCAGAATCATCTACGCTTCTGCATTGTCTAGACGCCGTTGCCAAATACCTTTTTTGGGCGCCGCATACTTTTTCACAGCTCAAACGGGCACACTTGGTTTTATCCGTCTATCTCTCGTAATACTCGCCACTAAGCGTGCGCACCATTACTCCGGTAACCCGGCAAGGGCAATTTAGCTTCGCTTGATCTGCGAAACAGTCAGCATGTATTCCCAGTCCTCGGTCTGGCTGGCATGCAAAGTGTGAAAGTTACAGCGATCGAGCTGCTGCAGCATGTCAAGGTCACTGTAGTGCCAGACTCGCCACAAAAGGATGGCCTCATCTTTGTTTAAGTCTAGTTGTCGCTCTTGTCCATCGAAATCGAACTTTATAGTAACCGCGACTTTCAAACGAATGCGCGTATAGCGCTCGCCTCTCTCACTATCGTACCCTACCTCCACATCATAGTAAGAGTCGTCAATGTTGAGAAGGTCTATGATAAAGCGACGTATGGGAGGAATTTCAGCCTTACCGGGGTCGGCATTAAAGTCAAAATAACGCCTTGATGTTGCCGTGTCTAGCTTCAGACTTTGCAACAAAACATCATTACGCCCCATACTATCATGTACAGCACGTAAAGCGGCATCAGGCTCACGAAAATTAGTCCAGGTGCCGCCTAGAAATAGGATCAAATTAACTGTATCCTGCGAGTCACTTTTAAGGGAGTCTGGCGCGATTATACTAGTGAAACGTTCGTAACTTATATCTAAGGTATATGGCTCAAATGCTATACGGTCGCCAAACCACTTCCGTATGTTTCCGCCCGCAATTTGTAACATCTCTGGACTGATATCAATGCCAGCGTAGCGACCCAGTTTTCCTGCTTCTAGGAGGTGACTTAGTAAGCCTTTTACAGGTATCGCATTTCCCACTCCTATATCTATAACGTTCACTCGTTTGTACGCAGAGAGAAGTTGATCGATATAGCCTTGATTGTAGCTTAGTAGTTTTAAAGTGCCAGTAAGGAGGTTGGGCGCCACTTCCATGCTTAATCGTTGTGTGTAGTCATCCCAATATGCCGCACCACCGTCAAAGTAACTATACTGTCGAGGAATCTCGCGATAGACATCCAGATTAGTAAGGATATCGTAAATCTGGGCCTGCGTATAGAGCTTATAGAACTCCGGGCGGGGTGAGACGACCTTGATGGCGCGGTGTGGGCGATATTTCTTGCCCTTCTCTGCAAGTTGTTCGATGAGCGCTATGTTCCCCGCAGTATTGGAAACATACGACCGGCCGTTTGCTTCGTGAAGTACCAGGTCAAGCTTGCCTTGCTTGGCCGCTTCGATCCAGTTGCGCACTGTTTTAACAGATACGTGGTAGGTGGCGGCGAGCTCTTGGTGGGTGAAGTAAATCATATCGTTGGAAATAGTCCCTGTTTATATTCCAGTTGACATGTTCACTCTCATAGAGTTAACATGTAGATAGCAGCTGCTATCAGTAACTATGAGTGCTCAGTGCTAACTGTAACACTTTTGTGTACTTTCTTCAAGGTTTGAATTTGAAGAGAGCGTGCACCAATTTTGTGCACTACAACCTGTAAATGCTGTTCACTTGAATCTATTATAGGCCATGCGAACACATCTGCAAGCAGCAAAAGCGCATTTAGCGCATTCTTACGAGCACTAGACCAAGATATTACGGATTATCGCATTGCGATAATCGCGCCGCACGCAAAGCCAAGAAGATCACTACTAATTCAGAAGACTGCTGCATTTCGTCCGCTGTCCGTTGAGGGAAGGATACTACGCCATGCAAAGTAAATCGGCTAACTGTAGGGGCAGTTAGCGATGGGGATCGTTCACCTGCCGGAAGACACGCCATACCCATCCTTGATACATTGCGCTATTTGCGACCAAGACATATCATATGAGGCCGCCACCGCCGGCGTGCACGATGGCAGACGTCAACAAGCCTTCGCCTGTGATAAACACCTCAGCGAGCGCTCAGCATTCATTGTAGGATGGGCGGATTACGTTGTGGCACAGCATGAAGCGACCGTCTCCTCCGTTGACAGGTTTGAGGGAACAGATACATGAATAGCGTATACATCGAACAGCGGACACATGGCTATAGCTCGCTCTCATGGGATATCACTCGCCACCTCTATGCACGTATCTACAATAGTGCTGGCACGGCCATAGTTGTCGCGCATAAACCGAGCGCATTTGTAGCCAGTGTGCGCAAGCAGTGGCTCCGCCTGGAACGGCAGGTTCGTTATGAACGTTCAAGCACGCTACGCCCCAACCGCATCCGCGAGCTAACCCAGGCACTGTCACGAGTAGAGCACATCCACATGACCGCAAAACCAGCCGACGAAGCGCCGGCATGCGATGTATTTTTTGTTGCCAGCCTGCCACAGCAAATTCCGCCCGACTGCCATACAATATATGTTATCAATGAGATTAACGCAGCCCTGCTAGCCTACTTGAGCACCAAGATGCCACCCCATAGCCTCATCGTACGATATGATCTTCCCGCACAACCCGACTAAGGCAACCGTGATTGCTACGCCGACCGCACCAGTTGGGCGAGCGCTGCGACCACCTGCTCGACAGCCTCTCTCGTCGTATCATGACCAAAGGTAAAACGCAGTGAGGCACGCGCAGCCGACGCGCTCAGGCCCAGAGCGTCCAGCACATGCGACGGTTCATCGCTGCTTGCACTACATGCAGAACCGGCCGCGCACAGAATACCCTTCTCTGCGAGTGCAAAGAGCAATCGCTCGTTATCTTGGCCGGGGAAAGTGACATGGACGTTGTTGGGCAAACGAAACTTACGCGAACCGTTAATGATTGCTGTTGGAATATCTCTGGTAAGGAGGTCAAAAAAGTAATTCTGCAACAAAGCGAGCCGAGCTGATTCGGCATGACGATCACGTTGCACGAGCTCCAACGCCGTAGCCAGTCCAACTGCTCCGGCGACGTTTTCGGTACCACTGCGTAAGCCGCGTTCCTGGCCACCACCCCAAACTTGCGGCCGCAATTGGACACCGCTTGCTACAAATAACGCTCCGCTCCCCTTTGGGCCATATATCTTACCGCTGTTAATACTCAGCAGATCCACACCCAAACGAGACACATGCAGGTCCAAATAAGCCGCCGCTTGCGCCGCGTCGGTATGCAGATATATTGGCCGCTTGATGCCTCGCAAACGACGGTCTTCGCGGACCGCAGCGATCGCCCGGCTAAGCTTGCGAATCGGCTGGATGGTACCAATTTCGTTGTTAGCGTACATAATACTCACCAGCACAGTAGCGTCGTCAATGAGCTGGGCAAGCGCTGCGATGTCAACAATTCCATCGGGCGTAGCTGGCATTTCCCGGCAGCTGTAGTGCCGCGCTGTTTGCAGTACGGACTCATGCTCCAGATTACTCACAATGACATTCCCATCTGGGAATTGCTCCATAATGCCGCGAACAGCAAGGTTGTTGGCTTCAGTCCCTCCAGCGGTAAATACGATCTCATTCGGGCGAGCACCGAGCCAATGCGCAATCCCAGCGCGTGCCGCCTCCAGTTCAGCGCGTACTACTTGCGCTGGGCCGTAGGTAGCCGAGGGGTTATAAAATCTCTCCGAGAAATAGGGCTGCATCGCTGCATATACCCGAGGATCTACAGGTGTAGCTGCGGCGTAGTCAAAATACAGCAGCGCTTCCATGGCGAGTCGATCAGGCGGTTAAGCCATAAAGCTCGGCGTCAACATGCCGGTTATACAAGGACACTGCGTGGTACAGCTTTTTGGCCTCATCAATTTCGATATGGCGATATTCGTGCCCGTCTTGGGCTTTGAGAATACCACCTGGGCGAACGTCGTAACGCGTGGTCACAGTATGGCGTTGGCCGTTGGCATCAACCCACTCTTCGTACCAGACCCAAGTGTGCTCATCCAGGCAAAAGAACTCGCGGCGACCATGCTTTGCCACAGGGCCAAAGAGCTTGCCACCGACCCGCGCCTCATGGCGAATGATCTGACGATATAGCTCCGCGGACTGATCCTGGACGCTCGGAACAATGATACTATTGAGCAGTTTGCGGAACATCGCCATCCTTAGAGTCTTGCGTTGTGACCGTCTGGCTTAAGGGAGCCATGAACATTTTCGGAAATTGGCGGACAATTGCGGCTTGTGCGTTGGCCGTTGCGGTATAGCGCACGGCACGCCGGGCGGCATGTGGCTCCGGAGTTACAGGGGCAGTTTGAGTTTCGTGACGGGTATTCGTCAAAAGATTCATATATTCCTCTTTATTACCCTAAAGCAAATAGCTTGCGCGCGTTGGCGGTCGTGGACGAAGCAAGCAACTCTACTGTCTCACCCCTGAGATTGCTTAAAAAATCGGCCGTCAGACGTACATGTTTAGGCGTGCAGATTGTAGCACGGACTGGCTCTGGAGTCAAGTAGGGGGCGTCTGTTTCGAGCAGCAAATGGTCAAGGGGAACTGCTCTGGCAGCCGCGAGCTGCGCACTGTTTTTCGTGAAGGTCATAATGCCGTTGAGCCCCACATACAGCCCCCGCCGCAAGATCTCATCCAGCTCCCTTTGCGTCGCCGTAAAACTGTGAATAACGCCACGCAAACCCTTGTACTCGTCAAAGATTGGCCAAAAATCGTCAAAAGCCTCGCGCACGTGGAATACAAGTGGCAGGCCGTGTTGCTGGGCGAGCGTGAGCTGGAAGCGCAATGCTTGCTCTTGAGCAGCGCGGCTGGCATGGTCATAGAAAAAGTCCAGCCCGCACTCGCCAATAGCAACGACTTTGGGCTGCGTCACGAGCGCTGCGAAGCGCTGCTGCGCGGCGGTATCAGCCACAAATTCTTCTGCCGCATGCGGATGCACCCCCACGCTTGTCCAAGTCTTTTCGTGCTGCGCCGCCACTGTAACAGCCCGCTCGCTGTCTTCCACCGTGCAACCAACCAGTAACAGCCGTGTTACATCTGCCTTGGCCGCCTCGGCGATTAACTGGCTTGGCGCCGGGTGTCCTAGTTTTGCCCACCGCCGCCGTGTTTCATCCTCGCCCTGACCCTGGCCAACTACGTCAGACTCGTGAATGTGGCAATGTGTGTCGAATAATTCCATATGTTGACAATACCAGAGATTCGATGATTCACCTAAGGACAAGCGGATTATAATGTGTTATAATATATAGATGATTCACCCTGAGCTGGCAGTCGATATGTACATCCAAGCGATCGGCTCAACTGAGCCAGACTACAATGTGCTCATCAACCAAATGTCAGTTGACCATCCTTTTTACCCGAGCATGCTTATCGGGCGGGGGTGTCTCTTATTGGCAAATGACCCAACCGAACCGGTTATTCGGAACGCCAACATCCACTTTCAGCACGCCGACGAAATTCTTGGGCAACGCTTGAAGGCGGCTTATACTCCCTGGGAAGAAGGACCCTTAAGCCTTGTGCAACATACGGCTAGGACATTAATTTGCCGTGACAATCCCGATCTGTTACAACTTCTGGCGACCGACCTTCGCGAGCGAACGGTTAATACAATCTCCTGGCTATGTACTGAGCTCGATGACCCCAAAACCTCCGAAGGCCACCGCCGACAAATCGCAGGAACGCTCCCACAGCAAGTAGCCTTTGGGCTGTACACCCGTTCGGAGGAGGCTACTATTCTGCCTACGATGGCGCTTGCCCATCATGACTGCGGGCCAAGGCGCCAACAAAACTATGATCTGCTCGCCATTTATCCCGGCAATACAAACAAAAGAAAGAAACCTCGGATTTCTAAAATGCAGATTAAAGCTGGCTGCCTTGGTCTGGATCCCGACCATCGCCTGTCCAACCCTGGACTCAAGGACTACGTTCGGTCGCGATCTGCGGAAAATATTGTACTAGTGTCTGGCTGCTGTGATATGGACATGCGCGCCACCGGGCCGGATCTCGTCGCTGAATTTGACACCCAAACCGGGCCTGATACCCAGCAAGAGGAGACATCATCCCTAACGACACGACAGCGCAAGAGGCTCAACCGAGTATCCCACCATATGCAAGGCATAGTCTTTGGCACCGACACCTGGGATCGCTATGGAACGGCGCCCATAGAACAGAACAATATATTTCTTAATTATGCGACCTTAAGAGAACGACTCACTCGCACAGAAGAACTCAAAGGCCCTGCCCCTACACTATAGCAGCGCTTCACTCGGCTCCAGCCGAGGGAACAACGTATCAGCAATTGGCACGACTTTTCCGGTTTCAAAGACGCCGCGGATTTTGGCGCTGGTCTCGGGCAGGAACGGCGTCAGCAGGTCAGCAATCTCTAGCAGGCAGGCCACTTGGTAAGCAAGTACTTCTTGCAGATGGCCGGTGTCGCCACTTTTGGCGATTGCCCACGGCTTTTCCTCGTCGATATATTGGTTGAGGCCGCGCACTTGGTTCCAGATTTCGTCCAAAGCTCGGTCGAATCGGCATTGCTCAATGGCTTCGGCCACCGGGGTGCTGTCGTGCTCGGCATCCGGCACCTTGCCAATCACGCCAGCTTGATACTTTTCGATCATTACTGCGGTGCGTTGCACTGCGTTGCCCAGTTCGTTAGCAAGCTCGTTATTATATGATGCAGCCAGCGCGTCCCAACTAAAATCACCGTCATTATAGCTGGGAATGTGACGCAAAAAGTAGTAGCGGAACGGATCGGTGCCATATTTGTCCAAGATGTCGAACGGAGACACGACGTTGCCAATAGATTTACTCATCTTGTGGCCATCCATGGTGATGTGGCCATGCGCGTAGAGTAATTTCGGCAATGGCAAGCTGAGGCTCAGCAACATAGCCGGCCAAATTGCACCATGGAACCGTAAGATATCCTTGCCGATCACCTGCACGTCGGCGGGCCAGAACACCTTGAAGTCATCGTGCTCCGGGTAGCCCAAAACTGTAATGTAGTTCATGAGTGCCTCAAACCAGACATACATCACCTGGCCGGGGTCGCCAGGCACAGGGATGCCCCAATCCAGTTTGTCTGTGGGCCGCGAGATGCTGATGTCGTCCAAACCCTCATGCAACACCGACAAGATTTCATTGCGGCGAGTGTCCGGCAGGATCAAGAACTCATTCGAGTCAATTGCCGCAAGAATCTTTCCGGTATATTTACTGAGGCGAAAGAAGTAGTTCTCCTCTTCGAGCTTTTGGTATGCCTGCGGATGGGTCGGATCAGTGCGCGCCTGATCAACGCGGTTTTCCGGCACAAACTCCTCTTCTTTCACATCATACCAGCCGGTATAGGTGGATTTGTAAATATCGTGCTCCAGCTTTTTCCAAATAATCTGGGCACGTTGCTCGTGCGCTTTGTCGGTGGTACGGATAAAGCGGTCATTACTAATGTTGAGCCTTTTTTCGAGATCCCGAAAACGAGCACTCATCTCATCGGTCAGTTCTTTGGGTGTTTTGCCGAGCTTTTCGGCGGTCTGAAATATCTTGCTGCCGTGTTCGTCGGCGCCGGTGCTGAACAGAGTATTGTCCCCACGCTGCCGCGCAGCTCGGGCCAGCACATCGCCCAAGATATATTCCAATGCGTGCCCGATGTGCGGCTCGCCATTGACGTAGGGAATTGCATTTGCAACATAATAATTCATAGTGGTAGTCTACCTGGTTTTACATACTAAAAGCAAAGTCAAAGAGAAGTTATGCCCGCGGGGGCATCATGCACATCATACCAAGTACCGTAGTGTTCATTGGGCCCATTGTAACACTTGTCGAGGATAGTGCAAAAGGCACAAAGCGAGGAGAGCGCCCCACATACGTCATATTATATGAATCGGTGGTGCGCTTGGATATGCGGGATTTTGATATGAGCGAAACAGATCGTCCCCTGCATATCCCATATGGGCCCAAATCTCTTCTCTGCTTAATGTCGACGCTACACTTGTCGCCAAGCAAAGTCCGCGTACACAGGCATAGACCATGTCCCAGTCAGTAGCACTCACTAGTTCTCCCACGTTCCGCTCTTTAACATTAACGGCGAAGCTTTCGACAGGCGTTAAGCTAATATTCCTATAATCGGAAGTCTCCCTAGGAAAAGTAAACGGCATAAAACCCGCTGAAGCTATACTGCCAACCATAAGCAGCGGCTCATATTGCGGCTCGCCTTCCGGCGTATCGGAGACGTAGCTAAAACCAGCGAGTACGCGCGTCGCAGAAACACCGAACGGCCCAAGATAATGTACATACTTTTCTGGAGCAACACCATCTAGGTCAGAGTACATTCCCATCTTGGACTCTGCCAGCTCTATCGTGATTGCGGGCAGGGGCTCGTCTGGCAACCATAACAAGGGCTGAAAGTTCGCGTCGAACTCAGCAATTGCCTGCGGTGCCGCTGGGTTTATCTCTGTAAGTTCAAATGTCTGATCTGCTGGCGTTCTACAGTATTCCGCCTTATCAGCGATAAGGGCTACCGCCTGCTCTTTGGCAATTCGACGCGTGGGCGTACTAACAACATTAGCATGCGTATCATTAGCCTCCGCCTTTCGTATAGCGGTTATAATGCCGAGCTCAGTATCCGGAGCTAGGGGTCGAGCTCCCTCAGGGCTAATCTCAGTAAAAGCAACATTGAGAACCGGCTGCCACGCCGTTTCTTGCCCTAGCAACATGGCTCCATAGGTAGCCGGGTTACGAAAACCCGGCAGGCAACCCTCAGACGCAAGCGCTACAATCTGCTCCTCTGTATAACGTCGTCGGTCTATCGTACCCTGTCGTTCAGTAGCGGAAATACTCATATCTATCAAAATTATAGAATGAAATGCAAGAAACGGCAATCGCGCGACTGAGATGGTTAGCGTAAAGCATGCCAAAACCATATACTGAATCTGTGCAATATGTACTACATTCGGAAAATATAACGCGATTGAAGCTTGCCGGTTCGTATGTCCGACGGCTGATCGAAAAACGGGCAGCACTCCTCGCCCAGGACACGGAAGGCGTACGCGACCCGGACGTCAGCGTAGTGATTCGTTCACGCAACGACGGTGCATATGTGCAGCAACTATTTGCCGACCTGCGAGCGCAAAAATTTAACGGCAAGATAGAAGTCATCGTCGTTGATACGGAATCACGCGACGATACCGTGGCGTATGCTCGCTCCCAGGGCGCAACGATCATCCAGCTCAAGCAAACCGAATTCACCTATCCGCATGCATTAAACCTCGGATTCCAGGCTGCCAAATATCCATATGTCGTCACGCTTGTTGGACATTCTAGTCTATCGAACCGAATGATGCTCAAGGCGCTTACCTACTGGTCGCAACGCGAAAACTTTGGCGGCATGTACTCTTTTCCACTGCCGAACAGCAATAGTACCTTCTGGGATCGGCTGGGTGCAAACACATGGTTGGCATATCTCTTTAAAAAACCGCTCGTTTTACAGCGCTCATCACCCGGCATGCTCGCTGCCAATTGCTCAATTGTAAAACGGTCAGTCTGGGAAGCACTCGGTGGTTACGACGAACGCTACGCTGGCGGTGGCGAGGACGTCGCCCTGGCGCGCTCAATGCTGGCTGGAGGCTACCTTATCGTCCGCGAACCGCTTTGCAGCGTCTATCACTCCCACGGTTTAAATCTGCGGGACACGTTTAAACAACAATGGCATTGGATACAGATTGGCCAGGCCAAACCACAGCCCTTTGACACGCAGAAGATCCATGCGCGCCGGCCTGACCTGCGCTAATTATCATTTGTAAAAGAGAGGTACAATACAGCTATGAAAACTGGTATTTTGATCCACGTCTACAATCTTGATGATCCCGGCTGGCAGCACATTGCCTGGGGTGAGCCCGCAGAAGATAAGCTTGGCTCGCTGCCACTCTTATGTCGCATGCTTTTAACCGAAGAGCCGACGAATAGTATTGAGCAGATAGCGATCTTCGCCGGCCCCTCGCAAAAGGATGGCTTGAAGGAGCATGCTTATATGAAGCAGTTCTTGCTCGACCATCTAAATGAGTTATCGACATTTCCACAGCTGCGGCCTTTGCTTGGTAATGACCCTGAGACACTAGGGATGCTTCGCACGCGGATCGAAGGGATCATTTTAGGCAAAAATCTGATGCGCACGGCCGACGAAATTGCGGCGGCTGCTCGCTTGTTCAAACCACCTGCGATTGAACAGGTAATTCAAATTGCCTGCGGAAGTCATGCGCCACGTTGCGTGAAGGCACAGGTCCAGGCCCGCGAACAAGGGCTGATTCCCTATGGACAGCCCTGGCTGGTAGCTGCCAGCGACGTCTGTTTTGCCGATACTTCACCCGATGATGTCGTAATCTTCGAGAAACCGCACCTGCCCTACGACCCGATGATCCACTACCAGCCCATGGCGCCAGAAGTCCTGAGCCGCTATTTTGCACTGCCGCCCGAAGAAAAGCACGCCTTTTTACAAATGGCCGCGCAGTTTATGACCGATCACTCAGGGAGCGCCGAGACTAAATCATAAAATTACTTGCAAAACGCATGCTCGTAGCGATCGATCACCTTACTGCTTGAGAATTGTCGTATTCCGCCCGCACCCCTTGGAAAAATTCTGCCAAGCTTTGCGCTACATCACGGTGCATGCTAACTAATTCGGCCATACGGAGACGACGCTCTGCGCCGCGATAGGCTGCCATACCCTTATAAGGAACCTCTATCGTTACTGGGAAGGCGCCGAGTCGCCCGTATGCCTCGCTACGTCTAAAGTCGCTTTCTTTCCAAAATTGTGCTTCGATAGGATCTGGCATAATATGTGGATGATTGATGGCCGTCCGGAATCGGCTCTCTGGCAAAGCCGGAGATGCACGCTGATTACGCCAGATTGTGTAACTCTGCGTCAGGACTTCGCCCATAACCGTCTTGCCAATTGCACCAGCGCCCTTGAAAATAGCGGCTAGCTCGTCCTGAGAGCGACGTCTATCTACTTCGTGCTTGCTATCGATTCTTCCTGCCGACGCATGGGCACCCAGTACGTTAGTACCGGTTTGCTCTACGTCGCCCAACACCTTCTGCCATTCTAGGTGTAGTGCAGAATCTGCATCAGCCCGACGCACGAGGTGGTGACCGTCAACAATGACGCCGCGAATGCCTCTCTCCCAAATTGAATTATGAAAACTTAGGTAATTATAGCGGTTAGGGCGTAACGCACCTGTAGCAATCATTTCCTCGGGTGATATCTGTACCGCAGCCATAAAGTCGTAGTTATTAACATCTACCAGCCGTCCGCCCTCGCTATACACGACGGCGGGTGCCCCGCCTAGTTGGCGACTCATTCGTTGAATTGTCGCAAGTGAGCTGCGTGTTTCGGGCATGATAAGATATACCCCTATATTCCTTAACAGGCTTGACATTGAACGTGCTCCCAGCACCCCTCGCATACCCTTAGCCCATGTTTGATGAACCCTACCAGCGAAGGGTTCATCCTGTTGTGGATCAAACTTACCCAGCCAGGAGTCCCAGTCTAATCGGCGCGTGGGAGTTATTTCGTATCGCAGTCGCGGCGCTTCACCCTCGTTAAGTACCTCAAGAACACGCCGATGCGCCGCTACGCCGGCGGTTGCTATGAAATCTTCAGGTAGGTTCAGATTTGGAAAATACAACTGTGCGTCTGGTGCACTTTCTGGCACGAGCATACTATTACTCAGTACTTGTTCGGTCATACTCACCCCCAAATATCAGCATAGGTATCAGATAATATATTCAGAATGGCTCGACGATGTATCGTACCGGGGTTTTAGCTCTCGTTCGTCTTCGATGATATTCGAGTTTCGAGCGACGACATATAATCGATTTGCTATATACCCGACCGAGTAAACCGCTCTGGTGCGCGGGGCGGGAATCGAACCCGCACGCTTTTTATGGCAAGGGATTTTAAGTCCCTCGTGTCTACCAATTTCACCACCCGCGCTTTCGTGGAGGCACGTACGAGATTTGCACTCGTGTACACGGTTTTGCAGACCGCTGCGTAACTACTCCGCCAACGCGCCACGTGCTGGTATTATAGCGATTCTCGCCTGGGATGCAAAGCGCGTCTTACCAGCATCGGCAAAGCCTGCTTTTGTGAATTACCTCACAGGTCGTAGGCAGAAAACCTCACTGCGCGCCTGGACGGGTATAAGATAGCATGTCTAAGTACCGGGGATACGGGGGCGAGACCACCCGTTCGCCCTTACCGCCCCGGCACATACCAAAAGGAGGTTCAACTATGGCAAATTTTGAAAAAGCACCTAGTACAGAATCCACCACAGGTACTGAAAATATCGGTTTTGATGTGATCGTTTCTTCCCCAAAGCTTGCGCTCCGTGCGGTGCGCCGGCGTATCTATTTATTGTGCCAGCGCCAGACGCAACACACACTCACGTATCGGGGTCGCCGGATTGCGCGCGACGGAATACCTAACTTTGACTTCGTACGGCGCGAAGTATCCCGCCACATACAGTACACGCCGCCTATCGCCAATGGATTGCTGTAGAGCGCGATACGGCCATATTCGGCCGCTAGCAGCAGAGTCCGCCGTTTTTATGCCGACCTGGTCAGCGGTTGCACGTTGGATACAAGTGTCACGCCAGTCTAGCTGCGCCGCCGCCAAGATCGATCCCACGACGCCTCCACGATGTTGCCTGATGGCTTCCCCATGGAAGTCATCGTAGCGTAGCTATGCACATGCATAAAGGTATACAATGGGATGATGGATCGCCTCCAAAAGTTGGTTGCCAAAATCGACGCCTTTCAACAAGCCCATCCATGGGCAGCTTTTCCCTATGCAGTCGTCAAGAAATACGGTGACGACGGGGCCTCAAATCAGGGCGCGCTCATCACCTATTACGCGTTTTTGGCGCTCTTCCCCTTGCTGTTTGCGGTGACTGCGAGTTTGCAGCTTTTACTACGTAATAATCCGCACCTTCAGGTATCTGTTCTGGCGCACATTGATAGCTATTTCCCTCTGTTAGGCAGTCAGCTGCAAGGGAACATTCGGAATGTGGGCAAAACAGGGCTGGCGTTGGTGGCGGCAATAGCGGTCGCCGTGTATGGTGCTCACGGTGCCGCCGACGCCGTCCGACAGACCTTAGACAAGATGTGGGGCGTGCCCAAATCTCAGCGAGCAGGCTTTCCCAAAAATACTATTAAAAGCCTGGTTATGATTGGCGTTGGCGGAACCACCCTGCTCGTAGCAGCCTTCCTCTCAAGCTACGCCACCAGCCTGGGCCACGGACCGATCTTTAAGATAGTGCCTACACTTATGAGCTTTATGCTGCTTATTGCGAGCCTTTTTGTAATGTTGCACATAGGGCTCTCGATAAAGATCAAGGTGAAAGCACTGTGGTTTAGTGCGGTGCTCGCCGCCGGTGGTTTACAGCTGCTGCAAACGTTCGGCGGATACTTTATGACTCACGAGCTGCATACGCTGCACGGCGCATATGGCGCATTTTCGGTTACACTTGCGCTGCTATTTTGGATTTATTTGCAGGTTGAGGTGCTATTGTATGCATTTGAGATTGGAATTGTACGGGCACACAAGCTGTGGCCGCGCAAGCTCATAGGCAATTAATGGACAGTGCCACGAGGCCGGAACACTAGTCTTTTTTCCGGGGCACATGCTCACCCTTACGCCGGGCTTTGTCCAGGCCAACCGCGATTGCCTGCTTGCGGCTTTTGAACTTGCCTTCGTGCTTATGCTCGTGCACCATCTTCTCCACTTCTTTGCTGGCTCGGGGGTCATATTTTCTTGCCACTTAGGAGCTTCCTTTCTTGGTCTTGGCCACTTTTATTCTGATCATCGTTCCGTGCCTGCATTTTTATGGGGCTGGCTCCACTGGCATGCTTGAGGGCCCGTCCGGGCCGCCAGCAAGCGGTGTGGCGTCCAGCATTTTGAGAATTGCCTTGCAAAAATCAGGTAAGTCATCGGGCTGACGGCTGGTAATGAGATTATGGTCGATGATAACCGGCTGGTCTATCCATTCGCCGCCGGCATTGCGGATATCATCTTGTAGGGTGTAGTAGCTGGTGAGGCGTTGCCCTTCAACAGCGTCAGCCGACACGAGCAACCACGGCGCATGACAGATTGCCGCCAAGACTTTGCCCTCATCCAGAAAGCTGATTGCGAATTGTTGTGCTTGCGGTATCATACGCAACGTGTCCGCATTGATGACCCCTCCTGGCAATACGAGGCCATCGTAGTCGCTGGCCTGCGCATGATCCAAATGTAAATCGGCCAAAAACTTGCTACCCATCTTGGCGTGGCGCATACCGTACAGTGGAGCATCGTCTGTAGTAATAACGGTCACACCGACACCCGCTTCTTTCAAAGCACGCAACGGCTGCTCAAATTCGCTTTGTTCAAAATAGTTATGGACCAGAATGGCTACCTTTTTGCCTGCTACTTCCATGATTTCTCCTCTCCAATATGGGTGGGCTTTGCTGGAACAGCCCCAGTGTCTCTCATCGTTGTAGCGCGTGCTGTAACGTTTTTGTGTGGCCAATTGTAAGTAAATTCACGCTAACATCGGTTCTGGCGTACAATAGACATGATGGATATGTTGCCGCAAGCACTATCGACACTGCTCGCCTCAGCGCGACTCAAGCACTTCCCCAAGGGTCAGATTATTTTATATGAGGGCGATAGCCCAAACGAAGCACTTATTCTCAAGGATGGCGTTGTAAAAGTGCACGACATTGACGAACAGGGCAACGAAAAAGTGTTGCATCTCATGAAACCACCAGCCGTGCTGCCGCTGATGTTGTTTCAGGACAATAGCGATACGACGCCCTGGTTCTATACAGCACTGGTAGACTGTGACGTATACGCTGCACCCCAGGAGGAGCTCACGGAACAAATGCAGGTCAATAACGCATTGGCAGCCTATCTCATGCACTGGTTTGCCCGTGAAACCCATGAGCTACTCGTACGTTTAAGCAGTCTGGGCAAAAGCAACACCCGTGATAAGCTAATTGCAGCACTCAAATTCCTGGCCGTGCGACATGCTTCAACACGGCGGAGTGGATGGCGGCGCGTGGCGTTTCCCGTCAATCATCAGCTCCTAGCCGACATGATCGGTGTCACCCGCGAAAGTACCGCGATGAGCATGAAGGAGTTACAGGACGAGCGCCTGGTGCGCTACCCGCGGCTTACCATTTTAGAAATCAACTTTGACAAGCTGGCTTTATAGTCCGGCACCACGAATTTCTCTTACATAGCTTGTAATATCCTTTACTGCAATCCTGTGCCAGGCCCTCTACAATAGCTGGTAGGAGGTTATCCCATGCAAAGGAATCCCCAACAACTCGCCAATAACACCGTGCCACTTACGGCCCAGCAGTCGGCGTACAAGACTGCGGCCAGTGCACAACACGAGCTCGTTCAGGCGATCGTCGGTGCACATAAGCCGCTCTTTACGACGCGAACGGTCTTTCCCTTTACGCTCTTCCCGGACACTATTGTCGTCGATCGGACCAAGTTGACCGTTACGCAGCGCTCGTTCTTCTGGACCGCAGAGGTCATGAGCATTCGCATCGAAGACATCCTGAATGTCACTGCGGACGTCGGCCCGCTTTTTGGGTCGGTCAAAATCGCTACTCGTTTTTTCAACGCAGACAAGCCGTATGCCGTTAACTATCTCTGGCGAAGTGACGCCCTGAAGATAAAAAGACTGGTCCAAGGGTGTCTTATTGCCACAAAGAGCGGCATTGATTATTCAACCCTGGAGAGCGAGCAGCTTGCTGCACTGCTTGACGAGCTTGGCAACGCCGGGCCTGGGGAGAGCGTGTAATGGGCGGGGGCGGGAATTTAAAGCGCCTGCGCCTGATGTAGAGCGGCGAACGTCTCTGGCCACACTGCGTTGGCAGACGGCACCAGCTCTTGTGGGTCCGCCTTCATCTTTGTGCGTACGTCGTCCATGGCAAACCAGGCAACGCCAGCCACTTCGTTGGCGTCGATGCGCAGCTTGTCCGATGTAGCGTGCGGCAATGATGTGTAATAGATGCCGAACCTGCGTAGCTCGCCGTCGGGGTGGCTATAATCTTTTTGGAGCAAGAACTTTGGTTGATACTCGTGCGGCTTTAGGCCTATTTCTTCTTCGACTTCACGGGCGAGCGCCTCATCAAAAGACTCGCCTGGTTCGAGTTTGCCGGTGACCGCTGGGCCCCACACGCCTGGATCTTGGCGTTTGTGATGTGCTCGCTGAGCAAGCAGTACTTCGCCTTGTTCGTTCACAACCCACAAAACAGCAACTTGCAACATACCCGGATTCCCTCCTATGTACTTCTCCTAAAAGCATAGTTGTTCGCCTGCTATCTGTAAAGGGCGGGGGCAGCAAAGCCCTCCAGCGCTAGCTTTCAAGAACGGTAAGCAGCTTTTCGGTTCGGGCATCAAGCTCCTGGGATAGACGGGCGGCACCGAGCGGATCGTCGGCTTCAAAAGCGCAAGCCGTAATAATTTTTTCACTCACTCCTCGCTCATCAGGCTTCAAGATGAGATCGGGGTTGACATACAAGGTTGGACCCGTTGGCGGACCCGTCTTCCTATAATTAGATTGCCTAATTTGCAATGTATACGTCTTATCAGGGATGCTGCCTTGGACAGGGCGGGTAAAGACGTTCAAGTCCCAGGTGTAGTCATCGGGACGCCTCTCGAGACAGTCGCCGGCAGTATCTTCGCTGAACGAGCTTTGGAATGGGAACCACTCGTCGCTGCCGACCTCTCGAATTGCGAATCGCTGAGCTAAAAGCAATACCGCAAGTTCGTTAAGCATGCCCCTCTCCTCTATCGCCGAATCTACTTTGCTCAGGGGCCGCCCATGCCTGCTGTCGATTGCCGTACGTCCCAAAGAGAGGAGTCTATTATACATAACTTCAGCACTTCGTTCTGCTGGCAGTTTCCTCTTACTATATAGCGTTTCCAACGCTGTGAGTTGTGCAAGCCTCATTTGTGCTCTAATGCGGCTCCCCGCATGATCATAGCCGTCTTTCCATTGGCCGCTCTTGGTTTGCTCGACAACGCCATTATATTGTTGCCGGGCACGCGTGCTGTACGTCGAAGCAAAGGATGCGGGGCTGGTAGTCATACGGTCGAGCAGTACCTCGCCAGCCAGCAATTTGCCGAAGGGGCCCTTAGTGGTAAGTTGTTTAGCTGCAGTTTCAGCCCCTACCTCACCATGAAGGTACCGGTTGGCAATGGTCAACTGGGGGATAGCGGAAGGTCTCTTAAGGGATGACATGAAATTCAAATATAGCACAATGCTGCAATAACGCAAGGCTCACTGGCAAAGAGCTAACGCGAGAGAGCAAGGAGCGGCCGCGTAAACCGCGAGCTCCGCCATTTGAGCGCCGTGGGCGGTGGGGCTTATATCAGCTCAAAATAATGCATGGCCTCTACGACTCCATCGCCGTACAAGCTATGCGTGATCAAATCGGCTTTGGCTTTTAGCTCGATGGGCGCGTTGTTTACAGCCACCTTGATGCCATCGGGGCCAACTGCCTCAAAAAGCCGAAGATCGTTGGTGTCATTGCCAATCGCCATGCCACGTTTATCGGTCAACTTAGCTGCTTCGATCATTTTATGAGCGCCGCTCAGCTTGTCAACGCCAGGACGCATTATTTGGATGCAAGCTTTGTCGTCATGATCGTGGTAACCCATGACTGGCGTATGCCCTATGCCGGGCATCTCATCGAGCAAGCTCACTATCACGTCACCATCTGCTGGATCAAAGACGGCAAAAATAGCCGGACTATCCTCTGTTGCTAATTTACCGGCTACCGTGTCGGCCACGACCAACCGGGGATCCTTGTAGGCACGCGAAGTCTCGTTAAAATGGATCCTGGTACAGAAGTCGCCGATCCTCACTACTGCTTCGCACGTCAATTCTGGACTCAACCAATCACGGGATTTAATTTTGCCGCTGTTCGCGCGAGATACGGTTGCACCACCGTTGGTCACGCACAGGTTACGGCCGAGCGCCAGCCGCGGAGCGAGCTCTTTCATGGCGACCGGGGGCTGGGCAGTTGCCACGGACAGATATATTCTGTCTTGTGGCGGCAGTGTTCTCCGTACTAGCTTCCCTAGTGCGACCTGCACATTCTCTGAGGGAAATGTTTGGCGAGGTGCGCGCAGCGTGCCATCAAGGTCGCTCAACACGTACCCAATTCCTTCAGGGTTTCGATTCGCTTTCATACTGATTCCTCAATCTAGCATAATAGTACATGACCCCGCAGCATGATGTCCATTCTTTGATAGGCATATGAGGTGCTGTTTGTTAAACGAACGAACCGGTTTGTACTGCGCCAGCCCGTCTGTAATTGGCAAAGATAACACCTTTGGGCGAAACGCGAGATTCGGTGAGTTCAAATGCCGCCGGCATGGTCCCTTCGGCAAACAAGCGCTTGCCGTTGCCAAGTGTCACGGGAAATGTCTTGAGCCATAATTCATCAACGAGGTCATTCTGCAGAAGCGTCTGTACGAGTTTACCGCTGCCATGCACCTGCAACATCGGGCCGTCTTGCTGCTTCAGCTCTTTGAGCTTTGCAACGACATCGCCTTGGATGAGAACAGAGTTTTGCCAGTCGAGCCTTGGCGACGAGGCCGACACGACGTATTTTGTCGCCTTATTGAACGGTGCCGCGACGGGGTGCGCGGGGTCTTGCTTGGGCCAATAGGCCGCAAATATGTCGTATGTCTTCCTGCCAAGAAGCAAATCAAAGGGCATTCCCATTTGCTCGGTCATTATATTGCCCGAAAACTCATCACTGTATGGAACGGTCCAACCGCCATACTGGAAGCCGCCTGAAGTGTCCTCATCGGGTCCGCCGGGAGCCTGCATAACACCATCAAGACTGATAAACGATAATACGATAATTTTTCTCATACCTTCATGGTAGCAGATCAAGCGGTACTTCTCACACACAAGAATTCGTATGCTCGGGAGCGTTCAGCGCCGGGCTCATCGCAGTAATTCAACAAAGCTACAAGCACGTTGCAACAAGCCGCAAAAGGAGACTAGCCCTTCACAACCACATGCCAGTTGCACTGAGAGTGTATCGACAGATAATGTTCGCCGGTGTCAGAAAAAGTCTTGGTTGCGCTTCCGCTCATAGCAAGATCATTCGCACCGTCATCGCCGTTGTCTGAACCATCGGTGTTAAAGACGTCAATCTGGAAGTTGCCTTTGTAGCCAAAATTAGAGCAGTTAAAGGTATAGGTAATTGTCCAGTTGCCTGCCGCCGTAAAGGGCTGCGTTTGCCGAACGCCACTGCCCGTTAGATCGATAAAGGTCCGGCCCGATTGGCCGCTTGCAGATGAAGAGCTTGGCGGGGAGTTGCTTGTAGTACTGGTAGTTGTTGTTCCCGTAGTGGCAGCCTGTTTGGATTTGTGGCTTGCAACTATTCCCACAACAACGAGGACACCAAGTACGACAATGAGCGCAATGAGCACCGTCCAAAGTTTACGACGCTTAGACTGATTGCCATCTGTTTGTCCTCCGAACATCTATACTCTCCTTATTCGTTGCGCTATTTTTGGAATTGTACCATGGACCTATCTATAAGCTAAGATGAGAGCGTCAGTGCAGTAAAAAACACAGCGATTGCTAACCGCGGCAAAGGCACGGCGGACATTCGGCCACCTCATGAGTGCGCTGGATGAATAGGACGAGAAACGTCCGTACTATTGTCGGCAAGAAAGGCCACCACACGGTCGTACGTGGGCAAAACGGGTTGGGAAATCTTGAGGGCCGCTGTTGCACACCCAAATGCAATACTGGACATAAGCGTTTCGCCTTTATACTGCGAGGCTATAAAACCCGCATTAAAGCTATCTCCAGCACCGACGGTATGCAGCGGTTTTACTGCAAACGCCGGTACCCTTAAGACGTTACCGTCAACAATAGTCACTGCGCCGCGCTCACCATCTTTGACGACGAGTGTTCCCTGATAATTCTTTTGCCTAAGGTGCATCAAGCCAGCTTCAATGGTAGCGACACCCCACAGCGCTCTGAACTCGTCTGCGCTCGGCAGGTACACATCTGCGGCAAGGGCTAGTTGACGCACCGTTTCTTTGTCGTTTTCAGTAACACCATCATTGAGGCGTGCGTGGTCCAACACTACTTTTACTCCCGACGCTTTTGCCTCCCGAGCCAATTGCAAAAACGCTGGCATCAGTTTCTTCAACTTAAAACATCCGCCGATGAATAGATAGGCGCTACCCGCCATGCGCGCTGAAACTTTCGCATGGACCTCATCAGATGTAAGGGCTTGGTTCGCCGTCCCAACGACCGCCATAATACTTTCGCCCGCGGCATTTACCATATTAAAGCTGACATTCGTTGAGACGTCTTCGGCAACAATCAAGTCGGGTTCCACCTGAGACTGCGTAAGGAGATCGGCGAGTATATTTCCGAGCGCATCCTTGCCGACCTTCCCAACAAAAGTGGTCGGGATGTGCAATGCACTGCAAAGCCTGGCAAAGTTCACGGCAGAACCGCCCGGTTCAAGCGCATATGCCTGGCCTACAACTTCACTTTCCAGCGACAGCCCATGCTCGCCCAACGGGAAATCGGGGGCATTGATATCCACATACGCTCCACCGATTGCTATAAGGCTGCCGTTTTTCACACCATCATAATAGCAAAGAGAGGCGGAGAGAGCACAGCGCTTATTTTGCCGAAAGATGGAATGGGTATAATTCCGGAGATGAACTGCCACAGCACACCGTTACTCGAAAGTCCACCCTTTGCCCAGACGAAAGCTACTAACAAAAAATATTCTTGCACCGAAAGAAGCTCGCAGATAACGAGCTTCCCCCAAGAAACCCTGGACCGCTACAAAGATTTCAAGGATTTCAGGCCGGCAATAATATTCTTGGCGTCGCCATACGCCGCAACAATATCGGTGTGAGCTGTCTTGAGCTGCGCATTCACACCAACGAGGATCGAGTGATTGCTGTTGTAGTCCGATGGCTGTAGGTCGATGATCGTGCTCTCAACGTTTGCCGAGATTGACTGCGCTGCCGAAACCTTCGCGTTCATATCTGACAAATCGGCCTTGAGTGCTGCAACGTTTTTGCCAGCCTGTTGCTCGGCCGCGAGTCGCGTTTGCAACTTCTGTGCCAAGGCGGTTAGCTTTGCTTCAATGGCCTGCTGGTCATCGGCGACTTTGACCAGGCCGACCTTTGGCGCAACAAGCGCGTACACGCGGTACTGCGTGTAAATGTCTTGCGCGCTGGCAATTGCAGCCGCTAACGTCGTTGAAGCATTAAGCTGCGCCTTGAGCGACGTCAGGCCGCTCATCGTGGTGCTCACCTCAGCACTGAGTGTTGCTTTGTCGCTGGCGTTCAGCTTGGTGGCGCCGGTAATTTTGCTCGTCAACGAATTGAGTGTAGCGAGACGACGCTCAATCTCCTGGTTGCCCTTAGTAAGAATGTTTTGGAGGTGTGTCGTATTCACCGAGATATCGGCCGAGGTATTCACCACCACGCCTGTCGTTGACGCATTGAGATTCGCCTTGAGTGCCGCGGCGTTTGCCATGCCAGTTAGCAGCAGGGCGCTGCTCACAACAGCTGCACCAAAGACGGTCAGCGCCCGGGCTCGTAGCGTACCGACTTTCTTTGAATAATGTATCTTCATTGCTAAATCCTTTCGTTCGTTACTACTTCTTTATACGCAGGCGCGGGATAGAAAGTTTCACTAGCTCGTTGGCGTCGCAATTTCGTTTTGTTGGTCGTTGAGTGCGGAGTTCGCGCTGCTTTGGTCGTTGTTTTCTTGACTCATAGAATGTTGCACCCCGCCCAAATCATTTTCGAGGCTGGCGTTATCGGTTCCGCCTGCGCTTGGGTGCGAGGTTGTATTGGACGATCCCTGCGCGGTACTGGTGCTCGGCTGTGTTTGGCTTGCCGTGGTTGTCGTACTATTTGAGTTGCTGGAGTGTATGGTGCGGCTGCTGATTGGCAGCGCAACAAGTACCAGAGCAACGACCGCTACACCAGCAAGCGCTGGCGCCCAAACTTTGGCGCTCCAACGGCGGCGCGGGTGGTGCGCGGCGATATGCTGCATTGTCGCATCAATAAACGTATCTTTTGGCTCGTACGCTTTTTGGGCAGCTTTGATCTGCTCTTCAAACTTGTCCATATAATTCCTTTCTTAACTGTTCCTTTGCCCGGTGCAACCAAGTGCGGATAGTGCCGATTGGCCGCTCCAATAGCTCGGCGATTTCTTCGTAGCTACGATTTTCCCAGTAAAACAGCGTAATGGTTTGGCGATACTCCAGCGGTAAGCCGCTCACCGCGCCACGGACGGCTTCGGCGCTCAGGGCCCTGTCGAATGTCTCGGCGGGCGTTGGGCGATCGTCGGGGATCAACTCTTCCAATTCGTCGATATCCTGCATGTGCTTTGTTTGCTTGAGCTGCCGGAACGCAATATTGTCGGCGATTTTGTACAGCCACGTCGAAAAGGCATAAGCTTCACCGTATTGCGCCAACTTTTGATAGGCGCGCACGAATGCCTCCTGAGCAATGTCTTCGGCGGCCACGCCGTCTTGCGTCATGTTATATAGGTGCTGGATCAGCCCACGGTGATAGCGCTCAACGAGCTGACGATAACACTCGTGATTGCCCTCACGAATCTCAGCGATAACTGCTCGGTCTTGTGGTACATCTGCCATATTTGTAGGTTTTCCATCCATTATATACACGATCGTGCAGATAAGTTTCAACAAAATACGCGCGGGTACGCTACACCAGCATCCTTAAAAGGTGCGCGCACAGGTGCATTGCTCGGGTGCGGTCAGTTTGTCTGAGCCTGGGGCACTTACACGCGGGCAGCTAGCTGCATGGACACCTACTCACTGTTTGGGCGGGAAAGTCCTAGTAAGCCAGGCATGCGTTTCGGCAAAAAGTTCAAGCATAACTTCGTCGGAATCTTCAAAACTATGGTGTGCATCGGCAATTATCTTGTGGCTTTTGGGCATGCGGACTGCCTCGATATACCGTTCGCCCAAATCGCTCAGCGCACCTTTGCCGGCAGAGATGATCTTGAGCGGGTAGTTCTTAGCCGCCAAAGATGATGTGTCGCCCAATTGCTGGTCATAAGCCTCCGCAGCCGCAGGATATACCCATCCGCTTCCCGCCGTCCCGATAACATACTTGCCAACCGTGACTTCCGGAAATATATTCTTCTGCAAATCGCCCCTGTTCTCCGCCCACCACAAACCATGCGATGGGTCCCAAAGCACGGCAGCATCAAGGTCGGCGCGCGATTCGAGGATTGTAAGGCCGCCATAACTGTGGCCAACAGCATAGAGCTGCTTCACATGGTGCTGGTGCAAATTGTTTATCACCGTTTCAAAGTCGTCAACATGTGTCTGGAGCGTGCAGTCCAGCAGATTCCGAGTGCGAGGTTCGACGTCATACAGAAACAATCGGAGTGTAGAAATGCCCCGCTCATGCAAATAGCGGGCACCAAGATACTGTAGCAACTCATTGCCGCTCCCGGGACGGCCATGCACCATCACCGCTAGCGGCCCCGCTAGTTCGCCACGTAAAATACCCTTGATGCATAGTCCGTCAGACTTCGGCAGGTCAAAGAATATGGTTTTTTCTGTAATGGATTGGTACTGCATATCTTTATTTTGGCCAGCAAATCAGCTTTACATGCTATCGTGGCCAGGTACGCTCAGGTGGTTCTGAGCTTTTAAGGGCCTTCATGAATTCCTCATAATCCGCGAGGGCACTTGTGGTGAATTTGTCGTTTCTGCCGTAGTGCATCACGATCTGCTTTTTGCCCGTTGCTGGATCTACAATAATTTTCAGCCCCGATGGAAAGCGGACATTCTGGACTACTTCAACCTGACAGTCTTCTGGCAGCAATTCTGGAGGTATCTCATTTGCAACCTTGAGCTCCATATATCCAATAACCTTTTGCGGGTCGTCGAGGTCGGTAAGGATAGCGGCGGGCTCCCAGGTGGGTTCTGGATCCGAATCTTCGCGACTAATCAGAGCAAGATAGCCGTGTTCTGTTTTTACAAATGGCGATGCCACTTCAGGACCTCGACGGATGCGTTCACCAGTCGGCACCCAAAGCGCATGTTTATGATAGTCATACAGGAGCTCACCCACTTGTTCTTTAGAAAGCCCCTTCTTGAGCTCGTCAAGATCTGAAAAGTGCCAAGCCATGATACTGCCCAGTGAGGACTCTGTAGCCATTGTGAAGGCAAGCATTATCCTGCCGCTCTCCATTACGATCCCATCCGCTGCCTTGAACCGTATATCTTCATTGTCTGGAGCTGTGCCAATTATCCTGCCATGTACCGTGGGCTCCTCATCGAGACTCTTGGTGGTTGCGAGCCCGATCTCAACATGCGGTCGTTTCATTCCCGGAGCAAGCCGCGCCGCATTGTAGGTTATTGCAAGTTCGTCGCCGACGATAAAACCGTGCGGATCTTCGGGGCCCATGCCCAAGGCATGCTCCATGCCGGGCATATGCATGTGAAGGAGCGGTTTTCGCTGGAGTCCATAGGTACGTCCGCCGTTGCTGCTTACTCCTGCTACAACCGACGACACATATGTTGATGTTCCAAAATCATCCGTGTCAATAACTCGTAAAAGCCCGATATCTTCCCCATTAAACTGGCCATCGACAGTCGAAAAGTTAATAGCTGCTGCCGCTTCCAGCCCCTGCGGGTTTGGCCCAAATAGAATATCCCGCTGAGATTGCATCTCAAAAACTGAAGTCTCTCTTGAAGCCATACCTGATCCCCCGAATTACTTATACTTTAGGATGATGTTACCGCGTCCTTTTGTCAAGATTTATATGCGCATCGACGGCAACTGCTTCACAACGCGCGCAAATACTGCAAGGGCCTTACTCTGGCGTACTGTTACGCGGGAATAATCGGCCCATCAAAGCACTTTATTGCAGCTTCCGCATCAGCTCCGCCACCCGAACCAGCTGGCGGGTTAGCGCCGTAGCCTGGGCAGCAGGAATAAGCGAGCAACGGGCCCCCAACCCTTACTCCAGGATCCTGATGCCGTCAGTCGTTAGTTAGCCTAGATTACTTTTAGATTTCTAGCGATACTTAGCATTTCTGCTACGTCTTCGTCATCGAGAGATGCCGCAACATTCTCCCAAAGTTTCAGGTTAATTTCTGCCCAGTTCAAATATTTTGCTTTGGCGGCCTCCGTATAGAAATAGATGTCCTGCTCCATGAGAGGCTTTTGTTCGCCCACAACCTTGTGCGCCAATTTGTTAATGTCAATGTGGTTTTCGGTAATAAAATGGCCTGCAAACAAAATAGGCGTCACCGGCAGCGCCTTGAAGAGTGTATCCGCGTCGCTTAACGCTTTTGCCGCATCCGATATTTGTGCGTGGCGCGTAGCCGTATGCTCTTCCATAACGAGCCCGTCTATCTCCGCAATCTCCGAATCCGAAAAGCCTGCCTCCGACAAATATTTTGCCCTCAAATCCTTGCCTGCTTCCGGTTCACTGTTCACAACAACCAGGTAATTAAGGTCGTGTGTGAGCGCCGCAGCTTCCACAAGTTCGATATCGACATCAAACGCTTCCGCAAACTTTACGGCCTTTTTGGCAACAAAAGAAATATGATGCCAGCCATGAAAAAGCATATCCACGCTACGATCTTTGTAGAGTTTTTCTAGTTCAACTGCCAGTGAAGATGTTCTTGGTGTAATCATACAGGCAAGTATACCTCAAAAATGAAAAAGCTTCGCGTGGCCTTAAGCTTGCGCGCCCCGGCACAACCGCGTAGCATAGCAATGTGATATATTCACGAGAAACACATCTTGCAATTGCCGTCGTAGGAGAAGCCAGCGAACTCTGCCAAAACATACGCGCCGAATGGAGCGAAAAGCACCAGGACCAAAAAGCCGATAATTCACCGGTCACGGTAGCCGACTTCGGCTCCCAAGCACTCATCAATGCCGGCATACATGATTGTTTTCCTGATGATAGCGTTATCGCCGAAGAGACAAGCTCTATGCTTCGCCCGTATCTGGACGACAACTACGAAGGATCGAAGCTCGAAGCTGTTACGAACTACGTCAAATATTTTCGCGAGGGAGCCACACCCGCCGATGTGCTTGATTGGATTGATATTGGCGACAGCGAAGGCGGCCGTGGCCGCCATTGGTCGGTAGACCCCATAGATGGTACCAGAGGCTACGTGCGTGGTGATCACTATGCCGTGTCACTCGGCCTATTTGAAGATGGCAAGGTACTGACAGGTGTGCTGGGTTGTCCCAATTACCCGCATGATATTACCAATCCAGACGGCGATAAGGGCGTGCTGTTCATCGCCGAGGCTGGCCTTGGCATGCAAGCAGTAGATCTGAATGATCCAAGCAAATCTATAGCCCCAGCCGTCCCACCACTGGCGCGCATGGTACAGCGCTATGGGATACAACCCGACAGTGCTCTTTTTAACTGGCAGGTAGCTAACGAATTGGGCCTTGAGCCAAAAGCTTTGGCCATGGACAGCCAGGCTAAATACGGAGCAGTCGCGCTGGGCGCCGCCCAGGTATATCTGCGGCTTAAGCCCGGGAACGCGCCCGAGCATATTTGGGACCACGTGCCGGGCATTCTAATAGCTCAAGAGGGCGGCGCTGAGGTGACAGATGTACACGGCGCAGCGCTCGATCTCACTGCTGGTCGCGATCTGGTGCGTAACGAAGGTGTTCTGGTCACCAAAGGGATTGACCATGCCGCCGTGGTAGCGGCCGTGCGGCGCGTACGAGCACGCCGGTAGGTACCACCCCTGGGCATTAAGCAACAAGGACGACAGGCCGAAAGCTTCAGCCCTTTATGTGTCCTCGAGCACGATAGGCTGTCATGACATTGCGAGGCAATATGGGATGAGCTAGACGTTCGCGGTGCGTAGTACTTCTTTCGTGGCTGCAGAGATGTTGGCGTCGTCAAAGGGTGGCTCAAAAAATCGCGCCTCCACAATATCATCGCCATTATGACCTAGCTGGGCTGTACCTTCGCAATGCACTTCATAGAAACTGCGCGTTGACTCCCACCCCTTTTGAGAGTCAACATCAAAGAAATATTCCTTAAACTCGCATACCACCCGCGATACACCAACGAGTATGAGTCCTGTTTCTTCTTTTATTTCTCGCGCTAGGGCAACTAGTTTGCCTTCTCCAGGCTCAATGCCGCCACCTGGTAAGTCCCACCGACCGCTGCTTGTGCGGTCGCTCACGAGAAGTACCTGGTCAGCTTTCTTAATAATTCCGTAGACGGACGAGCGCCGTACGAGTTCATCAATCGGTACAATGTGGACGTTATCGAGAATATCACGACAAAGAATGCTCGCTGTCATTGTTAGCCTCCATTTCGATTGATTGCCGGAACCAATGCTGCGTCTCCATAACATAGGCCGGATTGAGTGTGCGCCAAGGTACCCCAACCCACCGCCTAACTAAATGTAACATGGTATGGGGTGAGTACGGTTGTTTTGTCGGCGTTACCATAGCAAGCAAAGTTTATCGTGCCCTCTTGGCCGGACTGAGGCGTATACACCTTTATACCCAGATCTTTATTGACCGGTATAGTGTGGAGTGGAATGTCGGGTAAGTTCACGTTACGCGGGGTTGCCGGCAACGATCCCGGCCCAATGGCGTAATGCGTCTTGCCGCCGCGCTGGGCATTTTTGTAGTCAACCTCGCCCCATGCCGAAGAGTGGCTATCTTTCTTGGGGCCAAGAACGTTCACCAAAAACCCCCAATGGCTATTTTTGGGTGGGTTATCGGGGATCACGCTGATTCGCTTACTCGATGGATGGGAGCTGGGCCTACAATCAAGGGTTATTGACGGTACAGTTGGCGCTGCGGGCGCGTCACCTACCTTCTGCGCTGAGCTACTCCCGCAGCCATCGCCCATAACAGCCATAGAAGTAGCAATAACTCCTAAAGCAAACCACGAGGAATAAGTAACGTTTCGTTTTCGCTCTGATGATTCATGTTGTCTTGTCATATCTTCGTAGTGTACAACGGATTCGGGGCAGTTTCCTTTTGAAAGCTGAAAGTTTACGGAGCGTTTACGCGGTCAACAACTCCGCTACTAATTTATGGTCATGCGCAATACGGGCAGCGCTCAAACCTGCAGCAGCAACGCGTAAGTCTACAGTCTTCATATTTTCGGCAACAATAAACATATTCCGCATCAGCTCTTCGGTTGTCCGGGTCAGGTCATGTTGTACCTGCGATGTGGGTAGTTTAACATTATCGATGTTGGCCTGGCGCTCCATATTGGAGCAGGCAACACCACCGCCATTAGCTACGACATCCGGTACGATGTCCAGCCCTTTTTCGATTAGATATCGGTGCGCCTTTGGCAGCATCGGCCCATTCGCCGCTTCAATCACACCCAATCTGGCGCCAAGAGAGGCGACATTTTCATCCCCGATAACGTTGCCCATAGCTGCCGGGACAAAGTAGTCAGTTCGGCGGGTGAGAATTTCTTTTGGGTCGGAAGAAAGATGTAAGGTAATCCCCCGCTGGTTATCCTCGATCATGCGGGCTAACGCAGTAAGTTTTGGACCATATTTTTCTTCGTTATATTTAGGATTGTCACCGATACTTTCAACCATCTCACGTGTAATCTTGAGACCGCGTGGATCATCGGTAGAGAGTGTGCCTCCTCTTTCGCTGATAGCAGATATCGTCAGTCTTTCTTCGGGGTCTTCACTTGCGAAATGCGCGTACCATGCCCCGACGTTGCCAAAGCCCTGTACCGTGCTATCAGCGTGATGTAGACCGCGAGCATTCATCAGACTTCGGTGCGCTACATAGACGCCCCATCCTGTGGCGGCAGTACGGAATGGCAAGCCGCCGAGCTCTGGCGATTTTCCAGTAACGGAAGCCATCCAGAACTTATCCTCGGGATGCCACCTCTGCCGTTCGAGTGCGTATATGTCCGCCAGACCGTTGGTGCCGACATCGCCAGCGGGTACATCGATATCGTATCCGGCAAGCCCGGCATTTTCCATAAGCGCTTCATATTGGCGGGCAACTTCCTCTTTTTCGGGATGATCGAGCTTCATGGCATCCACAACAATCAGACCTTTGGCGCCTTGGTACTCATCGGTAAAGTCACGCAGCGCAAGCTTTGTGAGCATCTCAGCACTGAGTTCTCTCGTCGTTGCCTTTGCAGCCTCCATTGTCGGATAGCTCGCCATACGGATGCCGCCCTTGCCGATAAGCCCTTCCTCTCCACAGTGCGCCCGGAGGGCTGGGTACTCAGTGTCGCCAAGCACGACCGTTCCAAGATCATGCACTCGGATGTCTGGCGCAATGACAGGCATGTTAAGAATCCGAGCGGCCTCATATTGGCTTTCAAGTAATGTTTCAAGGGCCATGCTATTCTCCGTTTAGGCATTAAATAAATAGAATAAGGGCCTTGTTTCATGTCAGCTGCGGCCGTCGCAAACGTAGTTGCGGCAACGTGCAGTAGGCACGAGACCAGGGCCTTCTTATTGCTATGCCAGGGACTATATACCACTTAGTTTAAAATGCAAGCTGCCCGTGAACGAAGTCAAGACTGAATATTCCCCTAATGCTATTATGGACATATGTCCTTTATACAAAATTACAACCTCCCTACAGAAATAAAGCGTAATGCAATTGACGAGCTCCTTGCCCGGACGACACACGACGGTGACTTTTATGTGCTGCTTGTGGGCGCAACTTTTATCGCGGCTTGCGGCATCTTTACAGACAGCATCGTCACGCTCATTGCCAGTATGATTATTGCGCCGCTCGCCACACCTGTGCTGACGCTCGGGCTGGGCGTTGTAGCCCGCGACTGGGCGCTGATCCGTCGTGCTCTGGGGCTGCTATTCGCCGCATGCCTGCTGACTATTGCACTGGCCGTAGTCCTAACGATAACAGTCGGCAATGACCGCGTTGCCAACCGCTATATCTCTTTTTCCGGACACGATGCCCTGGCCCTCATCGTTGCGATAACATCAGGAGCGGTTGCCGCATATGGCTTGGCCAAGCCCAAGGTCGCTCCGGCCGTAACTGGCGTAGCAATTGCTGTTTCGTTGTTGCCACCCCTGGTTGCCGCGGGCGTTGGCCTGGCACCTGGTGGCCGGACCACAGCTAATGGCGCATTCCTGCTCTTTCTCTTGAATGTAGCTGGCATTTTGATTGCCAGCGCAGTAGTTTTTGCTTGGTTCGGTATGGGGAAGGCGTACCGCGAACAAAAGTAAGCAGCCTCGTCTTTAGGACTGGCTAATATTTACCGGTGAATACCTGAAGCGGCAAACTTGCCAGGTTTATACTCTCTAAGTTGCTAACGGTTACCAGCGTGTACCCCTGGTTGATGAGCTCCGGAATAATACGCTGATACGCCGCGGCAGTTGTGGGATAGAGGTCATGTGAAAGCACAATAGCACCTGGTTTGGCGTGGGCCATTACTCGTTGGTGCACAATGTCGGCGTTGCGATCTTTCCAGTCGTCGGGGTCAACACTCCAGAGTATCAACGGCATACCGACGGTTTTGAGCACTGTCTGGTTGTACGCACCATATGGTGGTCGGAGCATGAACGGCTGCTTGCCAAGCACATGCAGCACCGCTTGTTGGGTAAGGTTCACCTCTTGCTGGACACCAGCGATACTCAGCGATGTCAGATCGGCGTGGTCCCACGTATGGCTGCCGATGTCATCGCCGTCGGCCGCCTCACGCCTCAGTTGAGCGGTGTGCGTGGCGACTTGTTTGCCTACCACCATAAAGGTGGCAGGAGCATGATATTTTTCGAGTGTATCCAAAATAGTGTCGGTGGCCGGCCCAGGCCCGTCGTCAAAGGTAAGCGCTATACATTTTGCCTTGGAGCAATCCACATTGCCGTGCGCGGGCAAATACGAGCCCGCCTGCCTAGCCTGAGCTGTAGCGGCCGCGGCTGCCTGTTTTTCCGCGGCCGCCTTCTTGGCCGCAGCGGCATCAGCCGCTTCCTTGGCTTGCAGCGCCGCAATAAAGTCAGGGAACAGTTTATTGACCGTGTCACGATTCCACTCACTGCTCAAAGAGTCGAGTGTCAGTGGCACCTTGATGGTACCGAGCGTCTGGTCGGCTACCTGGCCGGGTTCAAAAATAATATTAATCGTCTTACTGTCTACGATCTCGTATTGGTCAAAATTACTAGCCGTAGGTGTGGTACCTTGTTCGACACGCGTTTGGTTGTAATTGGCGACCAGGATACCGGGAAGCGCCTTGCGGGCGGCGTCGCTGGCAATCTTCAAATATCCGCTACCTTTAAAAAGATCTGCCGCCTGCACCTCTTTGCCGCTTGCCCGGTCGAACAGCGCGTTGACTTCTATATCACCCGTTTTGCCGTTAATCGTCCAGGTACCATCATATACAAAATTGATGGCAGTCTTGCTGGCATAGTTTACCGAACCCACCATGTGTAAATAGTACGGTGGTGTGTTCGCTGGCTTTTTGGCGACCAGACTCCGGAAAGCGGTGATATAGCTGTTGATTTTGGCGCGGGCGGCAGCATCAATACTAGCGTTGTCGGTTTTAGGATACATAACGGTCAAGCGGTAGTTGCTATCCCATTCGTCAAGCGTATCGAAGCTGAGGTTTTGGAATTTAGTAGTCTCGCTCGTTACTTCTTGGCGTATCCGATTATCTTGATAGTGGTAATATACTGCTGCTGCCGTACCCGATGCGGAAAAAAGCAAAAATACAACGAGCAACCCTATCAGAAGATTACGCTGTAACGGCCGCAGCGAACTGCGCCGCGGAGCCGCTTGCCCCTGCTCCGTTTGATACGCAGCATCCCCGAACGCCAGAATAGGATAACCGATAAACGGCAACAACCACAGCAAGAAAAAGCCAAAGGCTGCACGCTTATTAAACGCCTTGCCCACGCCCAGTGAAACCGTTAGATGCACAATAACGTTGGCAACCGGGATAAAATACCACACCAGCCACCAGCCCGGCCGCTTTGCCACTTTCAATAAGGTGTAATAGTTATAAAACGGAATGATTGCCGCCCAGCCCGGCCTGCCAGCTCTTACAAACACCCGCCACAAGGTGATAACTGCCGAAACTACCAGCACGGCGCAAAAAACAATCCCCAAGACGCCGTCTAGGGACCCCGGGTCAAATATATTGTTCATAGTAATCCTTATGCTTACTGTTTGTTTTTATAATACGCTCTGGGAACGGCGGGATACAAGCCATGAGCCGGCTTGCCCATATCCATTCTCGACATTTACAAGTTTGGGAGATTGCCCGATGACCTCGGGCATACATGTGACTTGCCGTTACTCAAGCCACTTGAGCCAACCACTGCCGATAAACTCAACGATTCGTACCTGCACTTGAGATATAGAGCACCCGCATTAATCCGGCGCGCATACTTTTGATAAAAGCATTAGCGCGTTTAAATAGAACTTTTTCGCTCGAAATCTAAGCTGGCATTTGTAATTATTTTGTAGTTCTGTCCATTGGGGTAGCCGACATGCTATTATTTCTATAATGAGTGAAATTATGTCACCGCTTTCGCCCTCATCTCCCACTTCAGGCTATGTTTCTGAATATCCGCCATCAACCGAAAGCACTCTGACGGTAAGCATCGTAGCCGTACTACTAATCTGGCTCTCCCTTTTTATGATTCTGCCTCTAAAGTCCCAAGGTCCAACTTTTGGCGTTTGTCATAGCGCAGGAGCCGCTTGCACGATACGCAGTACTACTGACTGGCATTGGTTTGGTGGGTATCATGCGATTTTTAGCGGACAAGAGGCGAACTATCCAGCCGTAATGAAATACCAGCCAACCAGCACAGAAGGAGTGTGGACAGTATTACTCCTATCACTAGCCCTCGCCATGTTGTCAGGATTTTACATTAAAAATCTTCCAATCCATTCCAGCAAGACTCGCAAGAGTTGAGTTTAGTATCATCGGTAGAAAGAAGTGTATAGACGGTTGCAATTAAGCTACCGCTCAGCGGAGGCTACTATCTACCGCGCCATAGCTACGATGCTACGACCGCCTAGTCAGTAACGTACTGACTTACTGCGACCGCAATCACTTCGACTGGGCGAGTCGTGCCCGCCATTTCTAATGGTAGCGTGCGTAAATCATGCCGAACGTCGCGAGACCGTTGATCAAAACAAGTGGCACGCCGATCATAAGATACTTGCCAAAATTGATGTGCATGCCTTCTTTTTCAGCTTGGCCGAGCGCAATCACATTGCAGGCTGCGCCGATTGGTGAACCAGCCCCGCCCAATGACGTGCCTAGGTTCAGCGCCCACCACAGCGGGTAGACATAAATGTGCTGCTTAGCCATAGCTTGGATAGCGCCAACCATTGTAATGTTATACGGCACGTTGTCGATAAACACCGACAGGAGTCCGGAGCCGATAGTGATCAAGAAAAGCAAAATCACACTACTGCCGTGGGACAAAACAACCAACCCATGAGCCAATGCCGTAACCACATGCGTCTGATTGAGTGATCCAACCACGATAAATAAGCCCATGAAGAAAAAGATGATCTCCCAATCCACCAGCTCATGAAAGACGTCTTTGGGCGAACGGTGGAAGAAGAACATCGCCAGAAAAGCAGCGAACATTACCACACTGGCGCTGTCGATCTGAACGCCAAACTTATGGGCGATCGTATCTTTAAGCACCATACAAAGGATGGCAGCGCCCAAAATGGGCGTACCGAACTTGAGCAGCTTGCGGTCTTTGATGGCTGCGGCCGGCGAAAAGCCAGCAACTTCTTTGGGGTTAACTTTGGTTTTGTTGAGGCTCTTGCGGAAAACCAGGTAGATATAGCTAAGCGAGATAGCCGACAACGCCAACACCATCAGGCCGGAATTTGAAACAACTTCAACAAAGCTCAGGCCGACGGTCTTGGCTTGGTAGTAGGTGGTCGGGTCGGAAATAGGCGTGGCAGCACCGCCGATGTTGGCCATTGTTACTACCGTGAATAGATACGGCAGGTACGGCAGCTTCAATTCTTTGATCAGGACCAGCAACACCGGTAGCATGATGAGCACGGTCGGTACGTTTGACAGGAATACTGTCATGAAGAGCGTGAGATAGCCAATAGCTACGAGCAACTTGACCGGATGTCCCTTTACCTTTTTGGCCAGCCAAATGGCAATCGCCTCAAACAGGCCCGAACCGCGTACGATCCCCACTAGGATCATCATGCCGATTACAAAGAATAGTACATCCAGGTTCTTGCCTACATAACTGAACGCTACATCTTGCGATGATGCGACATGCGTGCGAAAGACCTGCGCCAAAGTGAGTAGCATCGCGCCGGTGATGGCAACGATCACTTTGTTGACCTTCTCGGTTATGAGTAAGCCATACACACCTAGGAGGACGGCAATAGAAAAGAACGATTGAAAAGTAAGTGTTGTGTCCATAATAGCTGTGGTCTAGTTTTTGTCGTCCAGGGACTTAGTGAGTGCACGCCGAATTTCGGTGCGCGTTACAACGCCGATAAGTTTGCCGTCATCTATCACTGGGACGATATAGAGGTCGTTTTGCAGGAAGTCCGCAGCAATTTCCATGATTGACGCGTTAGGCCCGACCACCAAAAAGTCGGTGCGCATTACTTCGCTAACCTTTTGTTTGAGCACGTTGCGTGCGCCTTCCTCAAAATAACCTTCTTTAAACATCGCGCCGGCCAGCGAAACGTCATGCTTCATCTCGTCAGGCACTGCGGCTGCCGCAATATCCTGCAAAGCCAAAATGCCAACTACTTGCCCGTCATCAAGAACCAACAAGCCATTGGTGTTTTCCTGGTCCATGCGCAGCAGTGCATCCTTGACGGTTGCCTGTGTGCCAATGGAAATGGCGTCATGCCTGGAGAAGTCTTCCACTACACTATAGTGTACCACTATATTCCTCTTTCTTGTGATCATTAGCCTTTAAATTGACCCACGAAGAATATTCCTAGAAAATCAAGAATACTCCTTAATAAATAAGGCTACCTGTTGTTGATACATAGAAAACTACACCCATTTGGTTAGAAAAGCAATCCCTAAAAGGCCGCTCAGTGAGCAATCAAACACAATTCCCTGACTTGGAGCATGCCGAAGAAGAAAAGCGGAACGTTTTTGATCCGGATTATCCCGAGCGAGTACTCGCAAGGATGGAGCAAGCCGCTACAATAGGAGCCCCTAACCAAGTCGATGTGGTCGTGGCTCGTTCAGAACGTTGTATTTCAAGTGCAGGTACGAATTATTAAGCTTATCGGCAGCGACTAGCTCAAGCGGCTTGAGTAGCAGCAAGTCCTTGTCGCTTTCAATTGAGGCCCCGCCCACGAGTGCGGCCGTGTCGCGTCCGCCCACCATAACAGGCGCAACGACGAGCGAGATGTGGTTCACCAGCCCTAACCGTATAAGCTCTGCGTTCATCTCACCGCCCGACTGAATGGTGACCTTAGCGGCGCCAAGTGATTTGAGTTTGGCGAAGAGATCCCTAAAATCGATCTTGTCCTCATAATTGATAATCGACAAAGTATCATCGTTTACCGCATTGGCGGGATGTCTTGGATTGGTAGTAACAATGTATAACTTCGAGACGAACTTTAGTAAGTTAGCGACACCGCGCTCAGTTAGATGGGGCTTGTTATCGACTATGACAAAGATAACATCTATCTTTTTAATATTCTCTTTTTTATCATTCCAGCCGACCTTTGCCATAACGCGCCCAGTATTGAACGAGTAGTAATCGGTTTGTTTTTCTAGGTCGTAGTATTGGGACAAGCCCTCAGCCACGCCTTGAATGTTTGGCAGGTCTTTGTCGAAGTCGCGCTCGTCTGTAGAGCCAGTCGATATCTTGCCATCAACCGAGGCAAGCATAAAGAGCGTTGTTGTGGGTAGGTCATTCATGCCCTCAGCGTACCAAATTAAAAAATTAGCTCCAAACTGAGTTTGAAATCTGCCCCACTGCGCGAAAACGGTGCAGTGATTCCAACGCTATTATCTGCTCTGTATGAGACATCTCGCCTAGTGCAGGTGGACTATAGCGGAAGCCAGATTAGATTAGCATCAGAATAATGCATGACAAGTTGGTGAAATCTGAGCTTCAGGCGTGGGAGCACGCACCAAGATGCCTATTCACCTAAAAGTGCCTCGCCTGGCAGAGAGGAGCCTAACCAATGGACAATAAAACGCACAGTAAATATACGCCCGACGGCCTGTTCGACGAGTCTAGACCGCTGGCATACGGCCACTTTACCGGCAGCTCCATACGGTAAGTTCTCGGCTACAGATTAACAGCAATGAGCGCCAGCCCGACCAGCATGCTGCCGATGCCAAGCCATTGCTTGCCAGATACTTTTTCTTTGAAAAGTAGCACTCCCAATATGACGACGGGCAACACGGAAGTTGCTTTAATGGCGCCGACATATGCCTGATTAGGCGCGATTACTTTGGCTTGGTATGTTGCCAGCATATTGATGGTGTAGGTTACACCCACGATGGCTAAAGGCCAGAGGTTGCTCTGAACACTCGTATGCACGGAGTTCCAGTAAGTTTTGCTTGACCTCCTGCGGCTTTTTAATATCAGCATCGTGACCAAAATGACGAAGGGCACCGTTAGCAACGAGGTGTAGAAATTGTAGCTCGTGGGGTTACTCATACGTAACATTTTCACTTCTATGTTGGAAAACACGCTACAGACAGTTATCGCGACTACGACCAGAATGAGTGCGGTTTTATGCGCGGCTTTTGAAGCTTCGTCGGCATGCCTTTTGGCACGAGATATAATCCACGCTCCAGCTATTATGAACGTCGCGCCAATGGCACCGGATACTGAAGGAACTTGACCCAGTATGATGTAGGCGCCCACCATATTGCCCGCCGAGAATAAAGTCATGAGCGGTGCGACAAAACTAATATCGGCGATCGCGACGGCACGGTAGTAGCAATAGAGATACACGGCCTGTAGAGCGACATACGCAGCCAACAACTCCCAGAAGAACACCGGCAACTGACTTGGCCAATAAAACTTTGCAAAAAACAACGAAACGACGATAAGCGGCATGGCCACCGCCTGTTGCAGCCAGGCCATAGCCATGCTGTCTATACCAGTTGCCGCTTTCTTTTCGGCCGTTCGCCTGCCCGACAGCATCAGCAAAGCAAGGAGTGAAAGGACGAACCACATGCCAGCATTATACATTACAAAGTAGCGGTCACCGGCTACTCGTATCCGGCGTATTCGCTAAAACTTTACAAAAAGGAACTCTTGAAGCTACAGGACGTACGTAAACTTTTGGGTGGACGCCCGTAAAAGCAGTACGAGTCCCTAGGGTCACAATCCCGGAGAGCATTGGTTTCAAAAGTTATCTACTAGTGCAATTTTTTGCCTGCGTTTAGCATTTCGATAATTTTTTCTGCCCGTCGCGCGCGCGTGGCTTCAGTCTTCGCAGTTTGCAGACGCCAAGCGATAGCGTATACATTAGCTTTATTAAGCGTGCCAAAAAACACTGCGGGGCGCATTTGACGGGCGGAACGAGCGGCTACAATAAGGCTTAGTGATTTTGCTATTCGGGTTAGCTGACAGCGAACTTCCGAAGATACAAGCCGCCCGCGATAAGTAATACTGCTGCCCCACCAACAACCAAGGGCGGTGTTGCAGCTGAGCCGCCGTATACACCGGCACCGGTGTCCGGGGCGCCAACTCCGCCGCTTGCAACGACCACACCAACAGGGTCTTGTATAACGCCGTTTGCCGTAGCATCGCTATCAAGATTGCCCCCGTCAGTAGCAGAATACGTCACAGTCGTTTTGCTCACACCACCTACAGTCGCCGTTCCGAAGGCAACGCCTGGCACCAGACTATACGTGCCGTTACTCGGGTTATAGTAACTAAGCTGCCAATTTTGCGTGTTGTAATTTCTGTCGAGAATGATAGTCACCTGCACCGTTTGCCCGGCCGCGGGACAGTAGACGGCAAAATCATCCAAGTTACCGAGCGCAAATGAATAACCGTTGTTCACCGGAACGTCACCGGGGGCCTTGCTTTGAATATTTTCGACGTAACAGCCGCTCGACGACGGCACGGTAACGGTACTCCAAAGATTGTTGGCACTTTTCACGGACGCAACGTTTGCTTGGTAATTATCTTGCGTGCCGTCGCCGTTGGCGTCGCCACTGTTAGGTATACTCGCCACTGCAAAACCAGCTTGATTGCGAAGCGTTGGATAGCTGCCGGTGTTGGTTTGCCATATACTTGAGAAATCCCAGCTGCTCATTGGCGCGTTGGACGAGTTGGCTTTGAAATAATTCGGTGTCGCATTCGAGACATTCACAGCCGTACATGACGACGAGCCGTCGCCGCTGCACGGGAGGCCGTTCGAGAGAAACGAATCATACTTAACGTTCGTAAGCGTCGTAGCATCAACCCCGACGACAGCGCCACTACTTGACCCGTTGCCCGTAATTGTGTTTGCCGCAAAGGCGTTGACGATGGAGCTGCTGGTGAACGCGCCGCCAACAACGCCGCCACTGTTACCACTGCCCGTCAAGGTGATTGCCGAAGCAGAATACACATTTGTTAAGGTCGCACCCCCAAAGAAGGCACCCACCAGGCCACCGTTGTAGTTATCGTTTGTCATATCCATCGTCCCCGCTGCGTAACTATCGGTGATGGACGAACCGGTACTATCAATGGCGCCAACGAGGCCGCCCTCATACGAGTTGCCGTTATGAATCGTGCCGGCGAACGAGCTTTGGCTAATTGTAACTGTTCCATGAAAGTCCAAGCCGACGAGGCCGCCGGTGTAACCGAAACCGCTCATCGTCACTGCCGAATGAACGTTTTTGACTATCGTGTTACCCTGGATAACACCGACGAGGCCGCCCGACCAGTCGGTGGCATTAATCGTGCTATTAGTAATTTGTAGATTCTCAAAAGTCGCTCCATTAGAAGTTGCAAACAAGCCCTCATCGGTGTTTACAAAGTTCGTAATGGTGTGATCATTGCCATTGAACGTGCCAGCGAAATCACCTACGCCGGAGTCAATCGAGTTAATGGTCGCACCCGCACAATCAATATCCCGCACCAACGCATAATTTGCCGTGAGGTTATTGTTGATCTCCTGCAACTGCGCGCACGTTGCGATTTGATACGGATTACTACTCGTCCCCGTGCCATACGCCGAAAAAGCGAATACCCGTGTGGGCGCCAAACCAGCTACGCCAAACACAACCACCGCCAACGAAGTGCATAATCTAGCCATCGCCCTACTGAAATTCCGCATGTCTCCCTCCCAAAATACTTACGTTTATAGTAGCAGTAAATTCCACTACACAAAAGCGCACAAAACAAGTCGTGGTTGAAGTGTTTGGATAAATGCGATCCTACACGACGAGGCCCTAACCTAATTTCACGGCGAACACTTTGGATAACACACAAAAACACGACTTCAATGTGCCTGTCCGTGAGTTTACCGGCACGACGGAGGAATATTTTAGTGGTGCCTTATCAAGATTATCTACTCAATAAGTAAGAGACGAGAGTTACACACCCCTAGCATCTTACGATTCGAAAAAGGAAAGCGTTGGAACTTCTGGAGTTGGAAGATTTCCTTGCTCAGATCCACAGCCCGCTAATGCAAGGGTAGCTGATACAGCAACAGCAGGGAACAAGTCTTTTGCTCTCATGCATATACTTTGACATAAATGTCTCAGGATTGCAAGTTGAGAGCTTGGCTGCCCTTACGCCTCATCTCATTGGAGTAGATAGTGGTGCAGTTGATGCGCTTTCATTCCAGCATCTTTTGGGGTGGGTAGATATCCTGTTGTTTTCAACCAAGATTTATCCGCAAGACTAATTTCATACCTCCCGTAGTCCTGCTCGATAAAGCATTGCAATAATACCAATTATATTGTATTGTAAACGTATGTACCCCGGCTTACTCGATCCCTATCGAGCAGAAAATCGCGAACTTATTGAAGGCTTTCCAGAACTACTTGAACAAGAACGGGCTATTTTAGGCGCAGATCCCAATGGGCCTGCCGTGCTACAAGCTGCAGCGGAAGCCTACATAAGATATGATGAAGTACTCTCCCAGCCTGGAAACCACGTTGAGTTGCTGCATGCGCAGCTTCGTGCAAATGATCTAGAAGACTTCGGGGCTAGAAAGGAGCCGGCTTTTAGCATTGTAGTACCCGTGGCAATACATAATGAGTCTGAGGAGAGTCTGCGGAACACCGTGGCTCGGCTAACAAATGTCAGGGGAGCCGAACAGGCAGAAATCATCCTGTTCGGTAACCACCCCGACTCACAACCGCAATCGCTTTCACTAGCAACAATTGTCAGTGATATCGGTCTGTCACCTTTAAAACTGAGATTCGTCGAGACTGCATATGAAAAGCCAAGTATGGGCAACATTCGCCGTGACTATATGGACCTGCTCTTATTAGAAGGTCTTACAAGGAATTATAGTTTCGATCACCCAGTTTTGTGGCTTGATGCCGACTTGGAGCATATTACCAAGAACTATGCCGATGACCTAACGGGAAAGATACGGATGCGCAATCAAGCGGGGGCTGTATGGTTTCCTTGTGCGCAAGGTAATGTGCGCTTTGGCGGCATGTCTGTAGAGACACAAGATGATGCGACGCGGCTCTTAATTTTAAACGAGTTAATTGGGCGGGCAGCTTTACGAGTAAACCCTGAAATAGTGGCGACTATGTATGCGGAAGAATCCGGTTTTGCTATAGCACTTGGAGCGCATGCGATTCAGTTTGGCAAGCGCCGATTTATACGTGACTTCAACGAAGCTCCATCGGCTATTGGGAACACGGGTATTGTCGACAGCATTCTCGCTGGAGCAGTAGAAAAGATAGCACCCTTAAGCACTATACATAGCCCGGGTGGCAGAGACTTGCCATCTATCGACAAAGACATCTTCACGCCAACAGCCCGCGTCATTATCAGCAACCGCCGTAATTTACAAACAGCGCAAGACTTCGTCGAAAGTATGAATACCTACGATGATCCCCAAAAAGCCATACAGCGCTTTAAGCGGCTCGACCAGCACCATGTCAATCCGTATGCATACAAGCGCTATCGGGGTGGCTATGCAACAGCAGATGACGATACGAGCCAATTCTACGCCGAGAGGCATGCCGGCCCACCCAGAAAACAGAGCATGTTAAAGGATGAGTTGCGGGTCGCCGCCATACGCCTATGGCTACGCGGAGCAGACAAGTTATTTGCTAACCAAGAACAATATACAACAATACTGCGACCGATCTTGGTACGCGGAGGAATCGATCCTGATGCAATTACTACAGATCTCCTGACTCTTAATTAATGCGCGAGGCGAATCGACAACTTGCTCCCTACTATTTCGAGATGTTGGAAATTGGCCTAGAAATAGCAATCAGGCCAATTAGTCGAACACTAGATTGGCCTGATTTATAGGTGTTATTGATACTTAGAATGGAACTGTCCCGATTGGCGCGCTTGATGCACTTTCATTCCAACACCTTTTGGGGTGGGCAGGCTATCTGACCAACTTGTTATCTAGCACTTATAGCAAAAATATCTGAGTATCATCATAATAGCGCTCAACTATAAGGAGAAACCTACATGGGCGAAGCTCGACCATCACGACAAGAACAGTATTGGGGGTCAGAAGTATGTCCGGCATGGAGCGCAAAGCTCACTTTCTCCGAGGGCATACCCTACGAACAATTCCGTCAAACAGTGAATACAGTGGCAGAAGCGCAAAAACATCGCTACACTGGTCTTATTACCCGTGATCCTGCCACCGGCTACGTAACCTCGTTTACCCGTACTATATATCCTCGTAAAAAGTATTCCGTTACGCAGCCAGAAGATTGTGCGGCGGGCATGGCACGACTTGCTGAATCATTTGGTGCAACAGTGGAGGATGATAGCGTAGCACCCGATTCCTTCCGTATCCCTCTCGGTTTATATATAGGCCAGGACGACGACAGCTACGATCGTCCTCACGATCATAACATTGCGGGCATACAGCGCACCTTAGCATCACGCGGTTTACTGAGCACCGCTACACAAGCAGAAGTATTCACGGTACGCTTTACGGAAAACGGAACGGCAAATTACATCGAGCCGGTTGCCATCGTTATCGGACCGACGCACGAAGTATCCGCTGCTTGTGATCTTGCTGTCGAGCTAGTTCAGGAACGTTTTACGCTAGAGCAATTCCCCATGCACGCCGCACCTCAAGTGCAAATGATTGAAACTATCCACTGCCGAGAACCAGAATGGATAGCCGGCGCTTACTGAGCATAGCAAATCAGATGAGACGATCTAAACACTATTCTGGTCTGTTATATTCGAATGGCCCCGTCCGGTGCAGCATAGTTGACACATTTCAAACATCTGTAATAGAGAACGTGTGTGGCCAAAAACTCAAATACCTAGTGAGTACGTTTAATTTATCCGACCAGCTACTAGCTTAGTTATTTAGTTGCAGTCACGATTGGCTGATAGTAGCCACTTTGCTGCGGTTCAAGCCACTCAATGTTTTTATAGCCAGACTTTTCTAGCAATTCACTCAGCTCATTTTTTCGTAATGCCCTGTACGTAGTTGAGGAAGTATTTACTTTCCAGCTACCATTTTCAGGTGCAAGGATAAAGAGGTTCGTCTGGTAAGTCGGCAAGTTATCGTCCCACTCCCACGTTTGGAAGTACACCCTTTCGCCCCCATCTGTTTGTGTGACCTGCGGCATTGTAGCTTTAGGTTTTTCTTTAAGCAGGGCATCGTAATCACGAATACTTATAAATAGCTTGCCGCCAGCAACCAACTTGGTCTTCATAGCATCAAGTGCTTTCGTTATGTCCTCGTCGGTCAGAAGGTGCGGCAAGGAATTGTCAAACGAGATAACTACATCGTATTCACCTTCTACGTCATCGTCTAAGGCGCGAAAATCAGCAACGCCAAAGGTAAGGTCAATGCCCATTTTATCGGCAGCTTCTTTCGCTTTTTCAACTTCTTTGGAACTTATGTCTGTTGCGTGAACTATATAGCCTAGTCTCGCCAAACCAATAGCTTGCGTACCGATGCCACACGAGCAGTCTAAGACGGTAAGAGGGGGATCGCCTATTAACTTGCTGATTATGTTGCCCTGTCGCTCAACTGCCGCCTGCCAATCAGGGAAAATAAAGGCATAACTATCTGCTAGGTCGTCATAAAACTGCTGAGGGCTATTGTTCATACTTTAATATTAACAAAAAAGAGCCTCGTTGAGGCTCTAATGTTTGAAACTATACTGTTTCAAAATCGTTTGGGTCTAGTTGGTGCAGCAGTGCCAAAAAAGTTTACACCTTATTAGGGGTGAGATGGCTCGTTGGCGAAATCTGCTAGATGTTCCCTATCAACAGTACCTACTGACACACTAAGTATCACGACTTACACACTAAAGAGACTGGGCGTATGCATTTATCAAAACTTTAGCCCTAGCCTTGCACTCATCAAGTGGTAAGTTAACGATGGCATTAGTCTTGGGGTGACGCGAATGCTGGGTGGTCTGCATCAAATCGCCGACATAGCTCTTAGGCTTGCCTGCCAATTTCGCCAACACTTCACGCCCATCACCCGCTAAATGCTTAGTTATGGCCTCAATCGCATTGTAAAGACCCGCCATAGGCTGTTCGGCATCTACGACCTCGTCTGCATAATAGCGTAACGCGCTTCTTAACGTAGGATCAGTGAGCGATCTAGAGGCTAGTATCTCATCGTTTACAAAGCTTGCACTATCATAAGCATCTTGGGTGACGATCCGCGCCTTGCCTTGTATAGTCCTTTGGCGGGTTACGACAACTTGTAATCTTTCGGAGACCGTCACTTGCGCCGTTAGATCTAAGGTATGATGTACTGGCCCCGTCTTTATTTTTTGCCACTTATGATTAAAATCAGCGGTTATCTTAAGGCCACTCCGTAAAATATATGCATTAATGTAAGCAGCTGCTATCCCTAATGCTTTAGCTTCATCGGAAGATGTGGCATAGGACAGCTCCATTATGCCATCGTGTACTTTAAGGGCTATACCGTCACGCTCATACTCATACACAACATCCTGCCCCAAGTAACCATCTAGTTTTGCTTCCATGCCAAATATCTTATCCATGCATTGAGTATATCCGTTCGAGTCTAACGCTAACAGGGTATAATTGGGCTATGAACAGAAACAAGCGGCAAAAAAAGAACAAAGCGAACCGCAAAAAACGGTCAACGAAGCCGACTTTGAACGGCGTTCGAAATAACAATCACGGCAGCAAGTCACCTTTATTCCCAGGGCAGTTGACCAAGATTCTAGATACCAACACGCCACGCAAAGAAGGATTAAAAAACCTTTATATGCTAGTTGTTGAGAGCAAAAACGCATTGGATCTGTCCGATAATGCCAAAGACCAAATCTTCAGTAATATGCTAGAGGTGTCTAAAAAACTTGCTAAAGTTGCCGATGCGGTAGATAACTACAATGCAACCGAACCAGCCGAACTGCATAGGCTCATCGACGAGGCGAAGAAGCATGGGAGTCCTGATCTTATTCTCGCCGAGGACTCTGCAAAATTAGAGGCAATTGTCGAGGAAGTATTAAGCCAAGCAAAATCAGCCCTGGACGTTGCCGTAAAGGTCTTGGAACCGATTGCTGGCATCAAGCTGCATACGTATGGCGATGGTGGTAAAGATGTGATTAAAGCCCTGAGAAATAACGTCCCCAAAGAACTCCAAGAGAAGGTTGCTCCACTCATCGAACTTGTCGAACAAGAATCTGACGCTGCATGGCTCAAGTTCCTAAAAAAACATCGCGACGATCAACACTATAAGAACCTTGGGATGCTACCTATGCGAGCAAATGCGCAAGGTGATAGCGAACCTCCAGTCATGCCAGACGGTCGACCTGTCGGGCAAACGCTTAATGTGATTCACGTTAATCTATTTACGTTTCTTATGGATTTCGTGGCAGCTTCACAGCTGATCAGGATGCCTATCGGACTAGGCTATTCAGCCGAAGGAGATGGGCTAAGTAAAAAATATAGGTTGGCGTTGTTTAGCATCCAAGAGGTTGAAGCTGAGGAGGAGAATAATGATACTGCTGCATCACTCACCAATTGAGAGCACCCTCTTTAATCCATACCGCTTTTAGCGTTAGCCACTTATAACTCGTTGGAGGGGCTGCTCAGTGCGCAGACGTCAAAAACCTATTAAAAACTTCCTCAAAATCTTCCAGCTCTTTCCTCTGATTGGCCGTTAACAGCTTACTTGCTGATGCGGCTTGAACGATCAGCTTAATATTATTGCGATCGATTTCATTGTTGTATTGCGCAACCTTACCAGTCACTTGCCACTTATAGGCTTTTCCATTCCACGTATCATCACTCCAAAATTGACGTCGTATGAATTGGTACGTCAACCTGGCGTCATTTTTGAGTAGCCCAAAGACATAATCGTTAACCATGCGGTGACGTGCCTCGGCATCGGGCACGGCTTTATTGAGTATGTCTCCTTGTGAGATATTCATACTCCACTGGTAGATAACAAACGCCCACTGCGGCCAATCGTATTCACGAAAGACATTACGCTTTTTATCAATAAAATAACTATCGACATAACTTAACACTGGTGCGTACAGCTCATTAATCGCATGTCTATTTATGTAGTCGGGGAAGAATCCGTTTCCACGTGCTGGAAATACAAAAAGGAGCATGAGTAGCGCTAGGTAAGGGTCTGATAAGTAGCGCGTGATATCTTTAAAGAGAAGAATAGCCCCATCAACCCTATTGTCAATAACTGCGGCATTATCCCCACCTCCCAAAGGCAAACTTCGCTGTATGGTTTCATCCGCACCTGAAAGAATGCTTGCCATTATCGAGTTGGTAGCTTCGTCTGCGCCCTGACTGTACTGTAGCAAGACCCGAAGCCAAGCTCGCCACACCTCAACAGATACATTCTGTTCCTGGTGCAACCTTAGTAAACGACGAGATAGTAGGCGCGCAACGTCGCCAGCATGTTCCTGTGCGAGAACATACTCGTTAAATGCCTTAAACGCACGCATAAGACCTTTCTCGGTATACTTGTCTTTAGCGATACGCTCAACGATGGGGTCAATGCGTTGCATATGCTCCTTGAAGGCTTGGTGAGAAATACCATACGAGAAATAGAGGTCCAATAGGTCACGATGACCTATGCGATTAGTTGCATGCAGCTCATCTTCATTAACGTGCGCTCCACCCCTCCAGCCAGGGAAAATGTCACCCAGCAACTCACCCAGCAACTCAACATCTCTCGTTCCATAGCCAAGTTTCTCAAAAAGGTCATCGAAATGCTTCTTACGATAATCCTGCTCGTCCTTGTCGTCAAAAAGAAGAGAGGCGCGTCTATCTTCTAGGCGTATTTGGGTGTAGAGGTCTCTATTGGCTTCAATATCCCTGAACAAACCCCAATACTTTGTCTTTAAGAAAACCATGGCAATAAGGTCCTTGGTACGAATATCTATGGAGCTATCAGGATTCATTCCTCATTCCTTTCCGCATTGATTCTGAAAGCTGCGAATTCGTTAAAAAGCCGTATGACACCTCTTGGCGTAGCCACGGCGCTAAGCATCCCATCAGGCAGATCGCTTTCGGAAAAGTCAAAACCTGGACGTTGATGTTGCTGCTGCACATCCATAAGACCAGAGAAGAGCTGTCGCAATTCTTGGGGTCTCGGACTAGGAACAACTACTTCCCGTTCTACAAACTTTTCTAGGTACTCAGCCGAATCTTGAGATAGCCCACCAAAATGCTGTGGACGTGCTTTTAACACCACGTCCTTGTCGCAGAGAAATACTACTTGTACGTTGTCTATGCCTTTAGCGAAGTGTGCCAGCTGTAAGGTCCTAAAAATTCGTTCGGCATTAAATGATCGTTCAACGTCGTCAATTACCAGTACTAAACGCTTGCCCTCACGTTTCAGTAGATTTCCGATCTGAGTTTCTGGCGTATCTTTAACTGGAGGGCTAAAGGCCGCGCGAAGCATATCTAATATTGAACCTACAATGCCACTGCCATCGTGTTTTTTTACAAACTTCTCAGTCGTTTCAACAAGTGGTCGCGCTATATGCTGAATACCAGGTATATCCTTGGCTAACTTTTTACCTATATCTTCGTAGAAACCCCTTATAAGCGCTTCTTCGGATGCGTAGCGCCACGGCTCAAAATCTACCCAAATGATTGTTTTGTCATCTGCAAGTGCGTTCATCGCTCGCTGAAGTAGAAATGTTTTACCGATACCCCAGCGCCCTGATATGGCAAACGTAGAGGGATGAGCACTGACGATAAGATGCTGTATGTCGTTTATGATTTGGGTCTGTGATTCATAAAGTACCGCCTGACTGTGCACCTTTGGATTATCTTCAATGTACAGAGACTCTTCCTGCACTGCACTTTTTGGCGGTAAAACCTTTGCTACCAAACCAAAGGCAACGATATAGAGTATTAAGCAACCGAGGTTTCCATAACGATAAGCGATCACTCCCTCGGGCCAACCAGCCAGGGCGAAGACTATTAGTGTCATCCCCACCATGCCCCATACAACAGCCCTGAGCCAGCTATCCCCGAATAAGGTACGCAAAGTCGGTGATACATAGTCCCACGCCACGAGGAGCACTGCTGATACCGAAACAAGGACTATTTTCCAGTGGCCAGCTTTGGACAACCACTGCTGAATATCTTCGCTTTGCCCCTGAAAGCCAATGAAATGATTAAGAGTCATTAGTAGTGATGCTACGAACAATACCAGGATCAAAACACCCACGACAACATTACGTCCTTTATAAACAAGCTTGGCTAAACGCCACACGACGTCAAACATTATCTTAATTAATCGTGTAAATACTGTGAACAAACGCTTTGGTATGCGCGATAAAAATGCCCAAGTGACAATAGACCACGCCACCAAAACTTGACGGAAAGACATATTTACATCATAGCATACTCACTTTCCGTAAGGCACTCTTGGAATGGATCAAAATCAGAAACCTAGCTGCCAGCGTATTGCTAGACGATTCCATTCCGAGAAAGTGTCAAAACTCCCTTTTGTTGAGTCCTCGACGGGAGGCTTAGAGTGGCCTGCGGTGATCGTTACGCTTGATAACACCTCTACGGGCGTCTCGCGCATCAAGTCATTTAGCAGATTGACGACCCCCTCGAACAGCCTATCCACAAGTACCGCAGGTTCAATATGACTACGACCTGGCCGTATCGAACGAAAACCCCAGCTGTTGCGCCCACCCATAGCGTCCATAGCTGCCAAAATGGCTATTTCATCATCAACGGGCAGTCCAATTAGCACTTCTTCCTTCCCATCCTTGAGTAGTCTTGTTCCTTGCAAAGCAGCACCGTGAACTGAGTTGCGTAAGAGGCGCAGGATGGTGAGGGTGCGCTCACCACTAGTACCCGTGTCGCCTATCGCCGATAGGCGTGGTGCTGTGGTAGTAAACTGTCCGCGCCAATTAGCTTTCTGCCATGCTGCGCTGTACTCTGTCCGTGCTGGAAGGTTGAGAACATAGTGTGCAACGCGCGCACTAACATCAACGGCTCCCATTAGGAGTACAAACACGTTGTCTAGGCTACCTAGAGCATCATCTGACATGTCGTTATTTGGTGGCACACTAAGAGATCTATGAACTTCGTCTCTTGCTTGAAGAGCTTTCGTCACACGGCTCAACAATGATCCACCCAAGAGAAGCAATTTCTCATCACCCGATCCTGATGAATGTTGGACACAGGCGCTAAACCACCGCCAAGCTTCAGGCAAGAGTTCTCTAGCGCCAACCCAGAAATAGAGACCTCGGTTAAAAGAGAACCTTACAGCTTTAGTGTCGGTAGGTAACACAAATTCACCTTGTGCTCGTAGATATAACGCCACTAATGTCAGAGCCTCTTCAAGCGTACAGACTGTTACGCCTGGCTCTAATACTAAACGACTGCCACTGTGCAGATATGGTCGATCGGTAATATATACATCAGCTTGAAGAGCTTGACTAGCAACCTGCAGTGCAAGTTCGTCCATTTCGCGCTTATTTGCCCTTTGCTCAGCATCTAACTCCACATAGACCGACTGAGAATCATCGTTTCTTGCAACGTCTGTCGCATTGCCAATGACCCCTGCCATCGAATAACTCTCTTTTGGCTTAGCGCTATAAGTTACAGGCCAATAACCCTGTTGCTCGTCACGAGGATAGGCCACGGCCCAACCAGGGTAGACGGCAAATGGTGGCGGAAACTTCGGGAACTCTAGCGGCAAAACGCCTGTTGGCGGAAGGCCGTCATTGTATCTATAAAACTCGATTAGATCGCTATCAAGGAGCGCTAGAAGTACCGTTGTCTTGTCTATTTTGGATGAGCGGTTTGAGGAGGCTAGAAGCTCCGCATCAACAAGCACCTTCATCTTTCGGAGCGGCTTCCGCCTAGAGAAAAGTGTAGGTACTTCTTTAGGATTCTCTGGCCACTCAGGCTTACTTAGTGGTCTATGAGACTTAGCGTTGTTTAACTGCTTAATCATTGATCGATGTTGTCCTTGGTGCTTGATCACCACTGCGTAAAGTATTCATGATAATAACTATACGCTTATTGCAATGGTTTATTCACTCCCGACGAGACAGCCTACTAAGCCTGAGCCGAGGAAAATGCTAAAAATCGTTAGGGTCGGGCTATTTCTCTCACACTATAAAAAAGGAGTATCGTCAATTTTTCCTACACTATGAAGTACTGCACGCATCACCAGCCGAACGCTAGCAATTGTTAGCGTTGATCGTAATTTGGATGTACCACAAGCCTTTCTCTTACACTATAAAAGAAGCCCACCCAAGTTGCTAGAAACCCTCTAGCCTAACAAGATAAGAAGCATCCCCATTTATGCCCTCAAGATGCTATAATCACAGTAACGCCACAAATGTAGCGTTACTACAATTTGGTATGACCTAAACTGATTAGCTTTAGCAAAAGGCATGGTCGTAAATCTGCACAAACATACTGAGCTCGTCGTTCAGGTATTGTTTGTGCAGTCATATCGGGAAACTGGTATGGGTGTCCGAAAGGGCATCACCTAGCGGCGGGCTTTGTGTTTTCCGCTAGGTTCGCCAACCTAACATCTTGCCTGAAAGCAAGGGAGGAGAATACAAAATGAAAAGTAAAAATGTCGCCTACATTCTATGGTTTGTGGGTTGTTTCGGCATACTGGGCTTACATCGCTTCTATCTTGGTAAAGTTGGCACTGGGGTTTTGTGGGCGGCGACTGTTGGACTGTTTTTTGTCGGGGCTCTCAGAGATCTCTTTACGCTAGGTAAGCAGGTTGATCAGGCGAATATGAGCCGTAACCTAAAAACAATCGCTAACGCGGCCACGAGTAAATAGCACGTGGGTTGACAGGCATAATAATGTTTGGTTATCTTGTATCAGCATTAATAATTAAACTCCGTCGGTTGCCAATGACCCACTTTTCGAAAGTGGATAGGGTACGTAAAAAGGCCGTGATAGAGAGCGTCTCTGTCGCGGTCTTTTTGGTATCAAAAACATGGCAAGGACAAAGCCCAGCAAATCATCAAATGATCTTCTCTCGAATGCGAGACATGGTCTGGTGCATAACAAGAAAAATGACAGGGAGCGGCGCAAGGAGGATGCGCTTGCTCTGGCTGAGCTAGCCTATGACATTTTTAAAGAACAAAAAAACGGCGTGACAAGAAATGGACAAAAGAATGCAAATACGGATCCTAAGGTTTAAATTATTGATGGTAGCGGGAGTCTCTGTTGGCCTTTATTTGCTGGCCTTGTCCCAGAGGCTCCCGCTATCCTTCGTAAGAGGTAGCTATGTCTAGGAAAATATTAGCAATTGCCAACTGTCGAGTATCGTCTGATGATCAGCTGCTAAATAATAGTTTAGTGCGACAACGACTATCCGTAGAAAGCGCAGCAAACAGATTAGGCGCAGAAATTGCTAAAACCTGGTCTGGCAGCGTAAGCAGTAAGGCTGGCACGAATGTCAAAAGAAAAGACTTACTGGCAATGTTGGACTTCTGCAAACAACACAAGAATATCAAGTACGCGATCTTCGATGAATATGATCGCTTTATGAGAAGTGTCAATGAAGGGCCTTACTTCGAAGTTTTATTCCAGGAACAAGGAGTTAAGGTTTGGTACGCCTCTGAGTCCGATGCGTTCAATGGTGATGATGCAATGGCAAAATTCATGCGCACTATGAGTGCTTATAAAGCAGAGGGAAGCAATGAGGAGCGACAGCGGAAATCCATTGCTGGGCAAACCGTTGCGCTAAAAGAAGGTAGATACCCCTTCTCTCCAAAACCAGGCTACAAAAGAGGCTACGAACGTGGCGTACAAGAGATACACCCCGTAAGGGGGCCTGCCCTCAAATTCGTGCTCGTTAGGCTTACCAGCAAACTCATAACGCCTTCTCAGGCAGTCGTGGAACTAAACAATAGCGCCTTCATACAGGGTCGTGCTCGTTATAAAATGGACAAGTTTAGAAAAATCGCTACGGACCCTTTTTATGCGGGCATTGTGGAGATTGATGCTCAAGTTAAGGTCCGCAATGAAAATGGGCTACACGAACCTCTTATCACACGTCAGCAACACGAAGAGCTTCTCAAGATCTTTGATGCGAAGAGAAAGACGCAGGTAGGGCCTCGAAAAAATGGCAATCCCAAATACCCTCTTTCAAATCTAGTAACCTGTAGCTTGTGTTTGGATAATCCAGTCTGTCGATATGTGGGTTTCGATCATAGTAACGGCAAAAAGAATGGGCCAACTTACGAAAAGTACCGTTGTCGCGCGTGTGGCAAATACATGACAAGAGAGGACCTTCACACTCAGGTTCAGAGACAATTTAAGCAGCATCCCGTCAGCAAAGAAGGTATCAATGATTTCATTGAAGCCTTAAGCATTGTTTGGAAACGCAACGAAGGCCAGGCCGAACAGGAAGGCTATCGGATCAAACATAAAATCGAAAACCTTAAACAAACAATCGAACAACAAGTGGAGGCGGTAACCGATCCTAGCAATCTCTCCGTCAAGGACGAAATCATCAGATCAATTGCAAAGAAAAAAGCAGAAATAAAAGAGCTCGTAAAAACACTGGACGAGTTAAAAGATGAGGCCAATAGCGACAAGGAGCGCTTCTTACGGTTTGCCCTAGATCTTGCCGCTAATATGGGTGCTCATTTTTTAGAAATATCCCCTGAGAACCGAATAAGGTGTAAAGACATCGTATTTCCAGCGGGTTTTTATGTCGACGAAAACAAAAGAGTTTACACCCCAGAAATCAGCCCCCTCATCAGATTGGCGAGTAACAAAAAAGACCTTCCAAAACTTGAAAAGTCTCTTTTGGTGCGGGTCAGGGGACTCTAACCCCTGGCCTCGTCCTTGGCAAGGACGCGCTCTAAACAACTGAGCTAGACCCGCATATCAACAGGTTGATTGTACATATATTTTGACGTTCTGACAAGGGGTGAGATTGTTTTTGCCCAAAAAGATAAGAACGCACTTTTCGTCCTTAATTCTATTCGGCAGGGCTTACTAGGAAGAACTGGAACTATATTTTCGAGAGTTTCATCATTCTATGTACGCAGCTGGGGGAGTTGGATATCGAACGTATGATGTAGTGGAGTGGGGTGTGGCTTAGCTATTGGCTACTATTGTTTTTCGCTTATACTGCCGGATCGCAAGAGCATACATAACAACAAGGATGCCCACACACCAACCAAATGCAAGCCATACTTTATCACCTGCCGTACCAGTAGTAAGTAGCGAACGCATAGTTTCAATAATTGGCGTAAAAGGTTGGTTGTCGGCAAAGCCACGTAGGAGCGGTGTCATAGAAGTTGTCGGCACAAACGATGGACTAATGAAAATGAGAAACATTAGGATATAGCTAAACGAACCCGCACCCTCTGCTGACTTTGCTTGCAATCCAAAAAATATCGCCATCCATGTTGTCGCTAGAGTAAAGAGGGCAAGTAACCCAGCAAATAATAGCCACTCGACAAGTCCGGCGCTAGTTCGAAAGCCAATTGCGAATGCTACGGCAAGTACTAGCAAGGACGAGAACAAATTGGACAAGGTTGACGACATGGCCTGTCCACTCAAGATCGAGGAACTCGCAACAGGCATAGTGCGAAATCGATTGATGATGCCCTTTTGGATATCGTTATTCAGGCGGAAGGCGGCATAGGCAATACCGCTAACCACTGTCATGATGATGATTCCCGGCGTGATGAAATCAACATAACTTACCGAACCTGTCTGCCGGCCAAGCGCACCGCCCAACACGTAGACAAACATGAGTAACAGCGCGATTGGTGATATCAGTACCGTGATAATGGTGTCCGGGCTTCGAACAATATGGCGCAAACTTCGCTTAGCCATCGTCCAAGTATCTTTGAGCGCACGCATGATTATTTTTCCTCCTTTTTGTTGCTGGTCAGCTTGAAGAACACATCATCAAGCGTTGGTACTTGTTGCGAGAAATCGGCCGGCTCGAGCTTTGCGTCGCGAAGACGAATAAACAATCCAGCGACTTGCGTGGTGCTTCCGCCGGATGCAACGGTGAGCGTCAAGTCATCTCCTTTGGTAATCTCATAGTCCTTCTCCAGTAGCGTGATTGCCGCCTTAAGCTGCCCTTCTTCATGGAAAGTGAATTTAACGCGACCTCCTGGAACAAGTTTTTTCAGCTCGGCAGCTGTGCCTTGGGCTACAATTTTGCCGTGATGTAACAACGCGATACTATCTGCTAGCTCATCTGCCTCATCGAGATATTGAGTTGTCAGGAATACTGTCGTGCCACTTTGGGCGAGCGTCTTGATTGTTTGCCACATATCGTTACGTGCCTCTGGATCAAGTCCAGTGGTCGGTTCATCCAAAAAAATAATCGACGGGGTACCGATCAGACTCATGGCAATGTCCAACCGTCTGCGCATACCACCAGAAAATGTCGTCACTCGGCGGTCTGCGGCATCAGTAAGGTTGAACTTACTGAGTAAGGCCTTGGCTGTTTGCGCGGAGTCTTTTACGTGTCGTAAGTCACCGATGAGTTCTAGATTTTCACGACCCGTGAGCATGTCATCAACTGCTGCAAATTGTCCAGTAAGGCTAATGTGCTGACGCACCTTAGCGGAAGATTTGACAACATCAAACCCACCGACGGTGGCAGTGCCGCCATCAGCCTCGATAAGCGTCGTTAGGATATTGATAATGGTCGTTTTACCCGCGCCGTTGCTACCAAGTAGGGCAAAAATTGTTCCGCTCTCGACAGTAAAATCCACCCCTTTGAGTACGGCGTTCTTTTTATATGCCTTCTTTAACTCCCTAACCGTTATTGCTGGCTTCATCGCCTCTCCTCTTTTATTTTTCAAGTTTTTTGGCGACGGTTTGGTTCAGCTTTTCGCGTAGACCATCCGCGTAGGTTTTTTCATCGCGGATAAGCCCATCCACGAATGCTGCGACGTCATCACCAGTGATATCTAGTACATCCTTGCCGTTTGCCGCGCCTTTCTCGAAGAGATCAACAAGTTGCTTAAACATATTACTTGGGTCCATTACTCCTGTACCACCCTGCCAAACGTAGTGCTTAATCTCGCTATATACTGCCCGATAATCTTCCGGCAAGACTTTGGCGCGGGCTTCCAATGCTCTCCATTCTTTTTTGCCTTCTAGGTCGCCTAAGATTTTGTTTAGAAAGTCGCTCATTTATTCTTCTCCTTATTTTTAGATTCTTGGAATTTTTTGTGATAAGTTACCCACTCTTCATATAGCTGCGGTAGCCTTTCCACCATAAATTCATTTAGAGAAACGACAGCCTCAAGAGAATCCCGTCGCTCTGATGGAGCGTCTCCTAGTAACTCAAGTCCCTCGCGTGCCAAACTGGCCATCTGCCGGTATTCGGTCGGGTCAAAACCCATGTTCTCCCGACTGAGCGGAGTGAGACTAATCAGGTCGGCACGCGTGCCGGCCGGACGTGAACGTTTAACCAGTCTCTGTGCCTCTAGTGTTTTGACGGCACCATTAATAGCACTACGGCTACTTAGTAATGTCTTGGCGATGTCATTAATTGATTGCTCTGCCGGTTGGCATGCATACAGGTAGCCAATTAAGCGGCCAGCAACCGGCGGGAGTCCGTAGCGTTCGGAATAAAATCGTCCGGTATGGTCGGCCATAATAAGAACTTTATCTCTGTCCATATTTTGATTATACACAAATGACTGAAATAACACAACTTTGTGTTATTTCTCTTATCGGACCGCTTCTCTCTGCATCCTCCCAGACTCGAACTAAAGCTAACAGGGGGGTAAACACAACAATAAGCTCCAGAAAATAAAATCTGGAGCTTATTGTATCTGTAATGCTATTTGGTGGGCCCTACCAAGGAAAAGTTGAACTATTCTTTCTTTGATATCTAGGTTTTATGTGAGCGATTGGATGAGCTCGATACTGAAGTATGATCGAAGAAAATCGCAATAATGACCCGACATTATGAATTATCTATATAGCTGGCTATGTGTACCAATATGAGTAAATAGAGCCGTCTCAGCGTCTACCAACGAATAGATAGCCCTATAATCACCGGTGATATCAATACTGTAGCTTCCTTTGTATGGGGTATTCAAGGCGTGATTTCTGAGCGCATATTCAAGGGGATCTTTAGCAAATACCGTAATACGTTCGACCATCTTTGTTTTTATCTTTGGAGGGAGTTTGCTAGCCATCTTATCAAAGTGTTTATGAAAGACTACGTTCATAGAGAGCTGAGATGATTTTTTACTTCGCTGGTTTTAACAAGAATCTTTGATACGCTCTTACCTTTTTTATAGTCATCAATTGCCTCACTGAGTTCTTGCTCAATTTCCGGTCTTAAACGAGGGAAAGCTGAGACGGTCAACGAACGACTACGTACAAACTCTTTTAAACTTGCTGATATCACAGTAGTTAATGGCACGCCAATCTCATCAGCTAGATCCTGAGCGTCACGCTTTAAGGCTTTACTAACTTTGATATTTATAATGGCTTTGTCTAAAGTACTCATATACCTAAGTATATACAACGGTATAAGCTACGTCAAGTCTTGAACTACAGAGAAAATATCGTGTCGGTCACCACAATCGATACTATGTTGTAAGTCTTCTGTATTGCGCATGATCGTATCCCACCTCAGGATCTGTCTCATTAGCATGGATATTATTCACCGGATTGAACGGCGGTGTATTGATGACGATCATCACTAGATTCTCTTTCGGAATAGTAAAGTGTGCAGTTTCTGGGGGCGTGACGACTACATCACCGGCTTTTATCTCTAGTTCTTTGCTGCCGACAACCGTTAGTCCGCTACCAGAAATAATAAAGTACGTCTCTGTTTCTCCGCCCACATGGTAATGCGGCTCGGCAACTTTTACCTCGCGCATGTCGGCAATGGCAAAGCTTTCGTTTGGTCGGTCAAGCGGACTTTTTGGTTCATAGACCGGGCCGCAATATGTATCTTTGGGCGTGACACCTTCAACTACTTTCTGCCAGTCGGGCATTGTCGCAATATACTGCTGCCAAGGAGTGATAAGTTCTTCAATTTCCGGTGTGCTTTTCGTGTTATAGATCATAGAACCAGTATACTAGGTGTATGAAGAAATTTACTGACCAAGACGCCGCGGACCTCGTTCAAGCCGCTGTCGATATTGCCAAAACAACTGCTACCGACGAAGGCGGCGTGAAGCCAGTCGCTATTTGCTGTATGACTTCTCAACCTGATGTCATGGCGGTGCCTACCGTATCTAGGCGTATGGACGGAGTCAAAGCACTGAGCGCTACGACGGCCCTCCATATAGCGTTTACTGTTCTCGCTTATGGCGCGGACACTATAAAACACGCCAATAAGCTCAAAGATGGATCATGGTCAGAAGCCGACATGCTCTTTCGTCAAACCACTGCTCCCATGTTTTTACCCTGGGATGGTGGTATTGTAGTAATGAATAAGGATGGAGACTTACTGTGTGCCCTAGCTGCTGCGGGACGCACGAGTGAAGGTAATCGTCGGCTGATGGTGTTTGCGGCCCACAAGATGGGATATAAGACTAATTTTGATGAGAAGGGCGAACCCCTTCACAATTAGCACCCTCTCAGACTTGAAATAAATAACTGAGGTATATTTACAAACAGAAAATCCGAGAACATAATTCTCGGATTTTCGTATCTGGCGGATCATGCAAGGACAAACTAGAACCATCCGATTCGCCCACTAGCCCAAACAGGCGACACCACCCTAGCACCATATAGACGTACGAACGATAATATGTTAATGTATACAAATGGGCATCCTCCACGGCAAGGATCTTAGACATCTCGGACATAACGACGACAATCAGATAGACACTGGGCGACAAGCGCAACTTCTAGATGTTTTAATGCCCCACCATAATGCCGACGGCGTAGATGAGTCGAGGATTCACCACTTTGTAAAAGCAGTAGGCTTACCATTACCCAAATATGTAGTGCTTGATGACGCGCTCCACCCAGTCGTTGAACAAGCAGTACGCCACGCAGGGGTCAATACTCAAATCCCGAAAGGTACAAGCGTCTATCATCCCGAACTGGACGTTGCAATTGTATATCGCGGCCGCGAGTCGCCTGAAATGGTGGAGCACATATTGCTGCACGAAATTGCTCATGGCAGAAAAACAAAAAAACCAAGAAGTGCCAAGTTTATAGAGGTGATGCGCGGAGCAGAGCCAAGAGTCTTCAGCGGTTTTGTCGATGAATATGGTGGTTCATTCAATGAAGAAAGCTACGCTACACTCATATCAGGAGCCTTTCGCAGTGTTGTAGGGGGCGTACGCGGCACGAATACAGATAAGATCGACACTTATCCACAAAAGTATCATGGCAACGTACGTCGCTACATGCTTGGAGCAATAGCCATGGAGACCATGTGTAGGTTCAACCCGGATATTGTTGCCGCCATGCTGTTTTCTCGTACAAATCATACTACGATGCGTAATGTAAAAGACAATATCAACGCCATAGACCAAGGCCTATTTGAAAGACTTCACGCATTGAATGGCCATGATGATGAAAGCTGCTGGCAAGGCATGACTGAAGTGAGTGCAGCAACGAAAATAGGCTGGCAAAGCGCTTTTAAAATAGCTGCTGATGAGCCGGGACCACTCGATACTTACATTAGTGATAAACTTGATGTTTACGAACAGCAAACAGGATATAGCTTTCAGCGGGTGCGTTAAAGCTATACGCTTATTGATGGACAAAAACGTATTCTGGACTAGCAAGATCTTACGGGGACAAGATCAAACAAAAAGTCCGAGACGATAAATACTCGGACTTTTTGATCTGCTGTCTTGATTGGTGGCTCCTCCCAGACTCGAACTGGGGACACAAGGCTCTTCAGGCCTCTGCTCTACCAACTGAGCTAAAGAGCCACATCAGTGGTGTAACAGAGCTATTCTAATCTAAAATGAGCGTTTATTCAACTGCGGTGCCGAATATGTCGTCCGCAAAACCCAGGATTGGCTCTTCGGACGACGCAAAGCGAAGCTGCGTGAATTCAGCACGCGTCGCAAAACGTACCGCGTGCATGTCACTGCCAGCCACTAACCTCTGATCCTGCGGAACAAGTTTGCCTGCAAAGACCAGCCGCAGCGCCATGTACCCCCATGTGGTACTGAGAGCGCGATACATAAAGCGAAACTGCCCGACCTTCGCTCTCACGCCAGCCTCTTCGAGTAACTCTCGCTCAATGCACTCCTCAACCGATTCGTCATGCTCCAGACCGCCGCCCGGCATCTCCCAGTCACCGCGATCGTTCTGCATCACGAGCACGCGATTCTGGTTGTCCAAGATAATCACTTTGGCGCTCACGCGATAAAACGGGCTCGGTGGAACAGCCGGTTGCTGAGCAACAGGCATAGGAGAATCAGACACCTACAGCCCTTCTTTGCCCATAAAGTCCTTGATGCTTTTGACGGTGTCCATAAACTGCGCCGGGAACACAATAGTGCTGTTTTTCTCCACGGCAATGTCGCTCAGCACCTGCAAGTTGCGCAGCTGCAAGGCAATCGGGTGCGCCGCAATAATGTCAGCGGCTTCGCCAAGTTTAGTAGCGCTCAATTGCTCACCTTCGGCGGCGATAATCTTGGCACGCTTTTCACGCTCAGCTTCAGCCTGCTTGGCCATGGCGCGTTGCATAGTGTCGGGCAGTTGGATATCTTTGAGCTCAACGGTGTTAACGTACACACCCCATTTGCCCGTAGCTTCGTCGAGTGTACCCTTAATGGATTCGTTAATTTTAGCCGTCTGGCTCAGCACTTCATCGAGCGCACCCTGCCCCACAATGTTGCGGACGGTCGTTTGGGCAATCTGGTAAATCGCCGCCGTCACGTTTTGGATGTCTACAATCGCCTTGATTGGGTCGACGATTTGATAATACGCCACAGCCGCAACGTCAATGGAAACGTTGTCTTTAGTGATGATCTTCTGTGACTCGATGGGCAGCGTAATGATCTGCATGCTCACCTTGCGGAGCTTGTCGATGCCGGGAATAATCAGCCGCAAGCCAGGGTTTTTGATGCCGCCGCGCACGCGCCCCAGACGAAAAATCACGCCACGCTCGTATTGGTTAATAATGCGCACACCGTTGCCAATAATAATTAGCACGATAACGATCAGTGCAATGATTGCTCCAGCCATGACGCTCCCCTTTTTTATAATAGTACCGCAAAACACTGCTGCGAGTCTACAAAAGATGGGCGATTGTGCCAAATAGCCGGACTGGTCTGCTTAGATCTAGATAATGAGCCTTACTAACATATATGCAATACTCGCACCGCCAGCAAAGCTAGTTCAGTTTGCCCAGGCAGCATGAGTTGCACTGCATGCCGAGGCCGACTGAGTCATCAGCAACGTTAACATCTGATGCGCAATCCTGTTGTGGAGCCTAAACCGATGCACTAATCACAATCCCCTTGCAAATCTACCCTAAGTAGGCGACAATCGCACGTAAACAATATATTGGGGGGTGAATTATGACAAGACAAGCATTGCACGAGCGCGGATTTTCGGTTGTTGAAGTACTGATTGTAGTAGTGCTTGCCGTCGCCGTTGGATTTGGCGGCTGGCTCGTGTGGCATAGTCACCATCCTAAAAAGAGTACAGATAGCACGACGATTTCAGCTATAAACGGCCCCTCAAAAAATAAAACCATTCCATCTACGGCAACAATCGTCTCGTCTACCGATGGGAAAGTTTCGATAACGTTGCCCAATAAGTGGCACATTTTAGGCGATAAACAGATAATAAGTGCTGGCGACCAGTCAGCCTGCATCGATATTGATGATGCATCGCCCTGTATATACCAAGCCGAATTTCAACCGAAAGCTTTGAATCCAACAACTGATCAGCCATGGGATATGACCGTAGAAAAGACTAGTTGGACGAATAGCGAGGCGGCATACAGCTTATTGGGCGAACTTAGTGCACAGAATACCATCGCACAAAGCACATCCCCCATCAATAATTACGATGCATTTTATGTAAAAGTAGGGAGTAGTGGTTATAGCGTAGGTGATTATGTCGATATTCATTATTTCATCGAGAAAGATGGCTACCTCATACACTTCTCTAATCGAGAAAAGTTCAACGGTCGTACGGGTAACCCGTCAGATACGTGGGATAACTCCCAGTACTCCCCTGCATTTGATGGCATAGTAAAGAGCCTGAAACTTAACGTCTAATCTCTATTAACATAGCCTGGTGGGGGCACGTATAAAGAAAGGTTTTGCTATAATCCCTAAATTCACTCCCGAACTATTCCACCGACGTGACGAACAACAGGCGGACCTAAATTTACTAGAACAATTTAGCAATAGTGCTGTAACCCTAAGAACTAAACTTGGCAGACTAGCTATAGCGAGCTTACTCGTAATGAGCGGTAGTGTAGCAGCCTTTGCAGTCGAGGAAGGTACGCATCCATCCATTGCGTATGCGGATACACTGGGTTATCCATACCCAACTGATGCTGACGCCCCATGTGAGTTTGGAAGTGCTGGTGGTGCAACGTGCACAAATCCTACGAACTCAAATGACAAGTACGATTGGGGTGTGTACATTGGGGGAGTTTTTCACCAATATCGGAACGGCTACGAATATCGCAATTGTACCGACTACGTTCAGTGGAAAGAAAGTACTGTTGGAGTTAGTATTCCGGCTGGCTGGGGCAAGGCTGGTTACTGGTACACCAACGCTCCCGCAAGCGAGAAATCGCTTACCCCCAAAGCTTGGGACGTAGCAGTCGAACCAGTCAGCGCGGCGCATCCCTTTGGCCATGTCGCTTTTGTGGAGTCAGTTAACCCAGATGGTACCATTACGGTGTCTGAGTACAACCACGATGCCCACGGTACTGGCGACACGCGCACTGGCACCGCCGTCGCGCTGGGCTTCACAGGAGGGTTCGTCGACTTCGGCGTCCACCCCTCCGCGCCGGGGAATCCTCCCCCAACTGGCGGCCCCGACTCAACCCAAGTAATCATTAACCATGCCGGTGAAGTATGGGCCCGCTCTGGTGTGGGAGCTGACGGCTGGGTCAAAGAAGCGAATGCCGGTTCCGCAGCCAAAG
>Ga0207687_10000035_pt1 | contig 124800 bp, 124 predicted proteins | sample KBSM54metaG_FD_184399 | JGI IMG/M metagenome (GOLD analysis project Ga0207687, IMG submission 184399) | Miscanthus rhizosphere microbial communities from Kellogg Biological Station, Michigan, USA - KBS M5-4 metaG (SPAdes) (version 2) | ecosystem: Host-associated > Plants > Roots > Rhizosphere...
CGCTCAACCGTGGTCAGGCCATCCTCTCGACGCCCTTCGTCGATGTCGGCCTGCTTGACCCACTTCCGGATGGCGTGGGCCGATGGCTCGAACTCCCGCGACAACTCCTGCGCCGTTCGACCTCCCCTCACCATCTCCACCAACTGCTTCCGAAACTCCTTGCTGTACTCTGCGTGATATCGATTCTTTGTCTTTCTCATCGTGGTCACCTCTTCAATTCTCAAGGTGTCCACAAAATCGGGTCAACTCCAACCCGCACACCGCGAGACCCCGCAACCGCGAGACCGCGCAACCGCGTCCATGGCATCCTCCTCGCACTACAAATAACGTGTACAAGGAGGGTATTGATGGTTGACAACATGAATCCTACCAATCAGTTCCACCCGTATCAGCGTGAGACGAGTGTGCCGGTTTCGGAGCGTCCCGTGAGCGGCCTGAACGGCATTCTCAACAAAGTCGGAATCGACCCGACGAGCGTCCGCTCGATCGGCGATCAGATGAAGAACCTGAACGTGAATCAGTCGCTGGACAAGGCCCGCAGCTATGCGAAAGCCAATCCGGCGAAGGTCCTCGGCGGTCTCGCAGCCGTTGCCATCGGCCTCGGCATGATGCGCGGACGCAGAGCCTGAATGTGATCGTAGCGCCGGTCAACGGCGCTACTTTTCACTGCGAGTGATACGTGTAGTCGACCACCACCCGCTGGCCGACGATCCTCCCCTGCAGACGCACCGTCGATTTCACCGGCATCACGCCGCTCGTCGTCGCCTCGGCTTCGACCACGAACGCGGTGCCCATGACGTGGCAGTTCGCTTTCATCGATCCCTGTTCGTCGTCGGCGTTGATCGTATCGCCCGCATTGCGCGTGACCATCGACGCGGTCGACAACTCCGCCGCGCTTTCCGCCAAAGTTGAGGCGACGACTTTCGAACGGAAACGCTGCGCTTCCCGCAGGGCGAGCGAGGAGTCGATCAGCATCAACTCCATCAACGCGAAGTAGAGGATCGCAAGCACGATCGCGGTGATGAGCACGTAGCCGCGCTCACTCGTGCGGGCGCGGAACGATAATTTCATCGATCGCAAGTCTGCTCCCATCCAGCGCGCGAACGCGCACTGCATCCTGCCCCGACGGCATCGGCTGCAATCCCACGAGGAACAGCGGAACGCCGCGCGCCATCCACTCCGACGCCAGCAGCGTGGCCTTGAACGCCTTTCGATGCACTTCGCCGGGCTTGCTGAAATCCCACACCACGGTTTCCGCGGTGCCATCGTCGTTGATCGTGTAGACGATCAGCGTGACGGGTCCGCTGTTGTACGTTTCGAAATTGTCCGGAAGCGCGGTGCTGTCGTAGATGTCGCGCCGCATCCGCGCCAGCACGCCGCCGACCTCGGGATGCGCGAAGAAGTTGACCGGCCACTTCTTCTCGTTGCGCCGCATCTCGCTCGTCAGCGTGACGACGATGAAGAGGAAGACGCCGAAGACCGCCAGCACGACGACGATTTCCATCATCGTGTAGCCGCGTTCGCGGCGGCGCGTCACCACAGGCCGCTCCCGCCGGTATCCACGCGGGCGATGCCGAGGTGCGCCTCGCGTTGCGCCCAGCGAATGGTGAGCGTGATGTTGCGAATGTCCGCGCGCGTCGTCTCGACCTTCACCGTGGTCGTGTATGGCGTCAGCGGCGCGAGGATGTCGAGATCGGACTTGAAGTTCTGGTTGTCGGGATTGTCGATCTGCGCGAACGATTCCCGCCGCCAGTACTCCGCCTCATTCGACAGCGCCTGGTAGGCGAGAATCGTCTCGCTCGCCTCCCGCATCCGCTTCGCCTTCTCCGCGAACATGGCGATGGTGGTCGTGATCACGATCGCCAGAATCGCCAGCGCGACGAGAACCTCCGCCAGCGAAAACCCACGGGAGCGGCGCATGGGGTTGATTCTACGCGGTTGGAACGAGAGGAACCGAAAAGCAAATGTTGAATGTTCAATGTTGAATGCTGAATGTTGAATGAAGAAGAAATCGATCGGCCCCACATTCAACATTGAACATTCAACATTCAACATTCTTCTTCTCACCCGCGCTAGACTCCACCGCCGCCATGAAGCTCCGTTTCGCTCCTTCCCCAACCGGGTTCCTGCACGTCGGCGGCGCGCGTACCGCGATTTTCAATCTGCTGCATGCGCGGCGTTACGGCGGCACGATGCTGCTGCGCATCGAGGACACGGACGTCGAGCGTTCGCGCCAGCATCACGCGGAGCAGATCGTCAGTTCGCTGCATTGGCTCGGCGTGGTGTGGGATGAAGGTCCCGTTTATCAAAGCGACCGTCTCGATCGGTATCGCGAGCGTGCGGAAGAGCTGGTGACGGCCGGCAGGGCGTATCGCTGCTACTGCACTGTCGAAGAGCTCGAGGCGGAGCGTTCCGCGGCGGAGCGCGCTGGCAAGCAGTGGCGCTATTCGGGACGTTGCCGGCAGATCACCAGCGTCTCCGACGAGCCGCACGTCATCCGCTTCGCCGTTTCACCGGGCGTGATCGAGTTTCATGACCTCATCCGCGGCGATGTGCAGTTCGAAGGCGATCTGATCGACGACTTCGTCCTCCTGCGCTCCGACGGTAATCCCACTTACCACCTCTCCGTGACCGTCGACGACATCGACATGGCCATCACGCACGTGGCGCGCGGCGACGACCATCTTTCGAACACGCCGAAGCACGTGCTGCTCTTCCGCGCCTTTGGCGCCGAGGTGCCGTCATTCGCGCATCTGCCGCTCATCCTCGGCGGCGACAAGAAGCGCCTCTCCAAGCGCACCGGCGCGACCTCGGCCGAGGAGTATCGGGAGATGGGCATCGTCCCCGAGGCGCTCTTCAACTTCCTCACGCTCCTCGGCTGGTCGCCCGGCGAGAACCGCGAGATCTTCTCGCCCGACGAAGCGGCGCAATGGTTCGATCTGCGCGACGTCAACAAGGCGCCCGCCGTCTTCGATCCGGAGAAGCTGCTCTGGATGAACGGCCAGTACCTGATGCGGATGACCGCCGATCAGCTCTACCCGCACCTGCTCCCATTCCTCGGCGACACCGCGCGTCCGCTGGACGAGCTGCGCACGATCATCGACCTGCACAAAATGCGCGCACGAACGCTCCGCGAGATTGCGGAACAGATGGCGATCTACTTCGTCGACGATGAGGCGATCGAATACGACGCCGAGACGGTGAAGAAGCACATCAAAGGCGACGATCTCGCCGTTCGTCTCTCCGCTTTGCACGAAACGTTGTCGTCAACCGAACCGTTCGACGTCACGACCTCCGAGGCCGCCTTGCGCAAGCTGGCGGAGACGCAGGGCATCAGCGCCGCGAAACTCATCCACCCCTTGCGCCTGGCACTGACGGGAAAAGGCGCATCGCCTCCGGTTTTCGATGTGGCGGTGGTGCTTGGGAAGGAGCGATCGCTGCGGCGATTGCAACGATTGATCGCGCGCTTGCCGGAGTGGTGACTTCGCTGCGGAGCACAGACAAGAGTGTCTGTGCCACACAGGCGCTTCACCGCGCAGCATTCGGGCAAGAACGGCAGGATCAATGTGGCACAGACACTCCTGTCTGTGCTTTTGAAACTACGCCACGTGCGATTTTGCGAATCGGTCCTTCATCGACGCGCCGATGAGCCACACTGCGCAGAGTCCCACCATCAGCACCGAGATCCACTTTCCATATACGCCGACCGGTGAGTACGGCTCCGTCGCGTTGTGAATCGCTTCGCTCCAGCGTCCGAGGACTTCGGCTTCGGAGAATTCGTGGATCGAGTAGAAGAGGATCTGGACGGTGAAGAGCAGCAGGAAAAGGCCGGTCACCTGGAAGAAGCGTTTCACGTCGATGCGGTGGCCGTAGTGCGCCCAGGCCCATGACATCGCGGCCGCGGCGGCGATGCCGAGGAGTGAGCCGAGGATGAAGCGGCTGTTGCGGACCTGGATCAGCATCAGCGCGGTCTCCATCCCTTCGCGCGTCACCATCAGCACGGTGAAAAAGAAGACGCCGGACATCGCCAGAAAGCGCGAGGCGGGCGACGAGTAGACGTCGAGCCGCCGCTCCATCTCGCCCTTCATCTTCGGAGCGGTGCGCCAGACGTGGACGACGAACGATGCGACGAGTACCGCGGCGACGAGGCCGAGTACGCCTTCCCAGAAGGACTGGTTCACGCGCATCAGCCACCAGCCGAGCGCGAAGCTGGCGATGATCGACGTCACGATACCGAGGTAGACGGCGGGACGGAGCGAGTCGCGGCCGGTCTTGCGGAGGAAGGCGAAGATGATGGCGACGGAGAGGAAGGCTTCGAAGCCTTCGCGGAAAACGATGATGAGGGCCGGGATCATAGGTCTGTCATTTCCGGAGCTTCATCGCCCCTTGGCCGATCGACATGACGCGGTCGGGCGAGGCGGGGTGCTCCCCTTTTCTGTGGCAGGAATCGCAGATGCCGAGGATCTGCAGGTTGTGAAACGTGGGAGTGAATTTCTTGCGCGCGCAGACTTCGAGCTGCCGCTGCTCCAGTTCGGGATCGTTGAACTCGATCACGGAACCGCAGGCGGTGCAGACGAGATGATCGTGATGTGAATCGCCGCGAACGTGCTCGTAGTGATAGTGGTCTTCGCCGAGATGGACGCGGCGGACGAGGCCTGACTTCACCAGCAGTTCCAGCGTGCGGTAGACCGTGGCGCGCGAGATCTTCACGCTCTTCTGCTTCATCTTGAAGAGCAGCTCGTCGGCTTCGAAGTGGTAGTGCGTGGAAAAGATCTCGCGCACGAGCGCGGTGCGCTCCTGCGTCAGCTTCTGTCCCTGGCGGAGCAGGAAGTCCTGGAAACGGGTGATCTCTCGTTCGACGGCGGGCATGCTGATGTTGAGACTCAGTCTCAGTGACGGCTAACAGTCTACGGGGCGGGATATTTCGTGTCAACCAAAGGCTTTAACCACAGAGACACAGAGGTCTCAGAGAAGCCTCTGCGTTCTCTGCGTCTCTGTGGTTGCCTTCCCGGCTACAGCCGCGACCTTGCCGCCACCGCTGCCTCGCGGATCTGCGGCTGATGCGGCTCGATCGACAGCGAGCGATTCCAGAAGTCGAGAGCGCGGCCGTAGTCGTTCTGCTTCGCGTAGAAGAGGCCGAGGTTGTTGAGGGCGAGCGTGGATGACGGCTGCAGACCGAGTGCGCGCACCAGTTCCGGCACGCCTTCGGTGTATCGCTGGCCGGCCAGGAGCGCGGAGCCGAGGTTCGCGGCGATCAGATACGACTGCGGGAAAAGCTTGCGGCCCTGATACAGCAGCGCGATGGCGCGCGCGTTCATGTTGCGCTGGCGGTAGAGCGCGGCGAAGTCGATGAAGTAGCTCTCCGCATTCGTCAATCCGAGGGATGCGGCCTTGAGGAACTGATCGTCGGCCGCGGTGTATTGCTGGCGATCGAACATCGTCATCGCTTCGTTCAGATGCGGCGTCGCACGTGTCGGATTGATGTCGATGGCGCGGTCGAACGCGTCGACCGCATCGCTCATCTTCCCCTTGGCCCGAAGATCGACGCCGAGGTTGTTGTAGTACGCATATTGGCCCCAGCGCTCGGGCGAAAGCGGCGCCGCGGCGCGCTGGGCGGAATCCTGATCCTCGTCTTCCAGCACCGGTGTGAGATTGCGCGACGGATCGTTCAGATGCCCGATCGCCTGAAGCTGCTGGGCGTACGGACCCTCGGCGATGCGCGCCGGCGCCGCGACCGGCTTGTTGTTGACGAACTCGCCGTAGCTGACGACGCGGACAGAGGTGAGCGGCGCGACGTCGGAAAATGCCCACGTCGCCACGTGGCCGGGCATCTCCATCGATTGCGGAAGTCCGAGCAGCGTCAGGACGGTCGGCGCGACGTCGTAGACCGACAATCCATGCGTGCCGCGGTTCGCCGCGACGTGCGGGCCGTACGCGATGAAGACGCCAGGATTGCGGTGATCGGAAAGCGCCGCGCCGCCGTTCGGCATGTTCCGCGGCCGGTTCTTCCCCCAGCGGAATCCGTACGACGACATGATCATGACCGTCGTGTCGCGCGGCAGAACTCCCATCCACTCGCCGATCAGCCGATCGACCTCGGCGTAGTAATTCGCCACCGCCGGCCAGTACTTGCGGTAATTCGCCTCGCTGATCCCTTCGCGATACGGCGGATGAAACGGCGCGAAGAGGTGATTGACCGCGTCGGTGCCTTCGTACGAGACCATCACCAACTGCGGGTCCTGCCCGTGCTGCCGCGCGTCGTTGTAAAGATTGATGGCCACGCGATGGTCGTTCCACGTCTTGGCCAGAATCGAGCGAAAGATGACGGTCGGGTCGGACGGGTTCTTGCCGTTGATCGAGTTGTCCCATTCGTCCGGCGAGATGTTGAGGAATCGTCGCGCCTGCGCGTAGCCGATCGTTTCCGGCGAGACCGACAGCGACGCGGCGCGCTCGGCAAGCGCCGGCGGATAGACCGCGTTGGCCACCTCTTCGACCGGTGTGTCGTAGAACGTGCTGTTCGCGGCGGTGGCCGGCCACGCCGTCCACCAGCCGGCGACGAGCGACTGGCGGCCGAACGCGTCGGCGATGTCCCACAGCGCCGGAACGCGCCGCGAGTAGGCGTCGACCGGCGAGTGATGTCCGCGATCCATGAAGTCGATGATGCCGTGGCGATCGGGCGTCATACCGGTCGCGACCGTGGTCCACACCATCGGCGAAACGGTCGGCTGGATGGTCTGCATCGATCCGGTCGTGCCGCCGATGGCCAGCGCTTTCATGTTCGGGATGCGCCCGTCGTCGGCCAGTTCGTGGAGCAGCTCCCAATCCGCGCCGTCGATGGCGAAGATGACGACGCGCGTCGGCGAGCTGCGCGCGTCGCGCCGCAGTTCGGCGCGTTTCACGCGGAGCAGGGCATCGCGATCCGCCTCGAATCGCGCCACTTCGAATGCGGTGACTTTCAATCCGCTGCGGGCGAGATGGTTGGCAACAGTCTTCCGCAACGGATCGCGCTGCGAGTTGAATGACGAATTCGGCGACAGCAGATCCTCGATCGGGATCTGCTGCGTCACCGCCGACACCGCCTCGGCGACGCGCGCGCGGATCCAGCCGTTCCACCCTTCCTCGACCAGCCCTCGGGCATCGGGAAGGCGATCGCCGGAGATGTCGAAGCGCAGCCGGTAGTAGACCGTGACCGGCACGCCTTCCTTCGAGGTGATGCGGATGATGCCGTCGCGCTGTGCCGATCCTTCGCGCCGCTCGAACTTCAACCGGAAGAACTGATGCGGCGGCAGGAAGGTGACCGTCTGCTGCACGATGCGGACGGCGCCGGTGTGTTTGTCGACGCCGAGAATCAGCCAGCGCGGCGAGGGGAGATAGAGGCTGATGAGCAGATACGTGACCAGCACCAGGCCGGCCAGGAGCAGAAGCGCGCGAGTCAGACGATGCCGAGGCATTGCGAAATGAGGTGCTTTTGCAGGAACCGTGACAGGGGGTGGGGAGTGGGGTGTAGGGAGTGGGAAATCGTCAGTGACGTGGGTTCAGGCCGATCCAACGCCCCACACCCTACTCCCCACCCCCTCGCGTCACTTCTTTCTCTTCACCAGCTGCTTCACCTCATCATTCCCAATCGGACTCGCCGCGGAAATGATGATGGCGGCCGTCCCCTCGGCGAACGGCGGAATCGTGCAGCGGACGATGGCGGTGCCGTCCGCCGCCGTCTTGCCGCGGAAGATCACCCGCGGCGGCTCGACGGTGGAGATCACTTTCACCTCGATCGCGGCCGCGGCGATCGGATTCTGCGACAGGCTCTTCTTCGCCGCGACGCGAAGTTCGACCGGCGTGCCGGCGTAGAACTCGGTGCTGTTGATCAGCGACAGCTCGAGGTGCTCGCTCTCCGCCTCGGAGGCGAGATAGTCGATGATGACCTGATCGAGCGTCCTCTCCTCGTCGATCGCCAGCGGCGGAGGCGGCGGTTCGGCCGGTGGAGGCGCCGGCATCGGCCCCGACATCGTCGGACGCGCCGTCGCCTTCGTGATGTCGGCCGTGACATCGAAGCGGCCGCGCTTGATGGCCGCGATCATCGTCCGGTGCTGTTGCTCCATCAGACTGCCGATCCACTTCTCGTCCACGCCGCTGCCGGCCTGCTCCGCGTACGAAGTTTTCTTCGAGGCGAGGATCTCCCCTCCAACGTAGACAAGCGACTCGATGTACGGGTTCTGGAGTCCCTTGTCCTCGGTCTGGATGTGGTAGACCTTCTCGTTGTGCTTGATGTCCGTGTTGAAACCGGTGATCACGAAGAAGCTCCGCCGCGGCAGTGAATCGAGACTTCGGAGTGTATCAAATGGATTCCGGCCTCTCCTGCTGGAACGCGCGCACCTTCGCGCGCAACTCGTCGCTGATGGCCATCTTCGACTGCGCCTTCCAGTCGAAGAGAACGACGACGACCTTGCCGGTCGCCGCCACCCTGCCATCGCGCTTGCGGATTTCGTACACGGTGTCGAACGAGGTGGTGCGCATGTCGGTGATGCGGATGCAGATGTCGATCGGCTCCATCCCGATCTGCAATTTGAAGTCGATCTCCGCCCGCGCCACGATGAAGCCGATGTCAGTCGGCAATCCCGCCGCACCGGTGAGCGCGAACCAGAGCTGCGCGCGCGCCCACTCGAAGTAGGTGAGATAGACGGCATTGTTGACGTGCCCGAACGCGTCGACGTCGCGAAAGATGACCTGCCACGGAACGACGAACCAGCCATTTCTCCACGCTGCGCGTGTGTTGTCGGTTGTCGGTTGGCGGCGCTGCGGCGCGTTGTCAGAGCTCATGCGGCGAGCATCATGACGGACCACCGGCTTGCCTGTCATCCTGAGACTGCCGAAGGCGCGAAGCGCCGGAGGACGGCGAAGGATCTCAAGATGCGTGAGCTGCGTTGGAACCACCCTGTTTCAGCTGGAGATGCGCAACTTGAGATCCTTCGGCAAGCCTCAGGATGACAATTTGGCTACTGAACGGTGGCGCTCGCGGCCGCGACCGGCGCGCCGGATTTCAAACACGCCTGCAAATACCTTCCCGGCAGCGGATGATCGAGATACGGCGCGATGATCTGCGATGCCGCCACGAGCCGGTTCATGTCGACGGCGGTATCGATCCCCATCTTCTCGAGCATGTAGACGAGGTCCTCGGTGGCCATGTTGCCGCTCGCGCCGGGCGCGTAGGGACATCCGCCGAGGCCGCCGGAGGAGGCGTCGAAGGTGGTGATGCCCATCTCCAGCGCCGCGAGCGTGTTCGCCAGCGCGGTGCCGCGCGTGTCGTGAAAATGCATCGCCAGTTTCGACGCCGGAATCACCTGCAGCAGGATTCCGATCACGCCCTGAACCTGGACCGGAGTGCCGACGCCGATCGTGTCGCCGACGGAGACCTCGTAGCATCCGAGGTCGAGGAGGCGGGCGCAGACTTCGAGGACTTTCTCCGGCGCGACGTCGCCTTCGTACGGACAGCCGAACGCGGTCGACACATATCCGCGCACGCGCATCCCCTCGGCGCGCGCCCGCGCGGCAACCGGCGCGTAGTTCTCGAACGATTCGTCGATCGACATGTTGATGTTGCGCTTGTTGAACGTCTCCGACGCCGCGGTAAAGATCGACACCGAGGTCACGCCCGCTTCGATGGCGCGCTCCAGCCCCTTCATGTTCGGCACGAGCACGGGATAGTCGACGCCCGGATCCTTCGGGATGTTGCGATAGACCTCGGCGGTGTCGGCCATCTGCGGCACCCACTTCGGACTGACGAACGCACCCGCTTCGATCGTGCGCAGCCCGGCATCGGCGAGCGCGGTGATGTAGTCGATCTTCGCGTCGGTAGGGATGGTGACTTTCTCGTTCTGCAGCCCGTCGCGCGGGCCGACTTCGACGACGTGAACGTGATCGATAGTGATCTTCATGCGAGTGTCACGAGGTCCAAACCAGGTTGCACCATCTCCCCTTCCTTGCAATTGATGGACGCGATCGTGCCGTCGCGCGGCGCCGTGAGCTGGTGCTCCATCTTCATCGCTTCGAGGATGAGCAGCGGCGCGCCTTTTGTCACTTCGTCGCCAACGTTGACGAGGATTTTCAACACCACGCCCGGCATCGGCGCACTCATCGAATGATCGCGATGCCGTGCCCGCGCGCGCGATCCCTTCTCCGCAATCTCGACGAACCAGATCTCGCCGTCGTACGCGAAGCTGATCTCGGAGCCGTTGACGGTGAAGGGGACAACGTGCGTGCGCCCGTCGATACGCAGCTCGGCTTCGTCGCCGCGGACTTCAATCAACTCGACGTTCATTTCGAAAATCTCGATCCGGGTGAATCAAGTGCAATCCCAGAAGCACACAACGGACAATCTGCCTCGCCGTACGTTTCGAGATTCAACTCCAGCAGCGAAGCGTACGGCGCATCGAACGGATTCGAAACGCCGCTTCGATTCAAAATCGACGCAAATCCCGCAACGCGTCCGCCGAGGGATTCGACTACGGCCGCAGTTTCGCGCGTCGACTTCCCCGTCGTCACCACGTCCTCGACGATGACCACCGCCTCGCCCTCGCCGATCCGAAAGCCGCGGCGCAACGTCATCGCCCCTTCCTTCCGCTCCGTGAAAATCGACGGCACATCAAGCGCCTCGGCCACCGTGTAGCCGATGATCACGCCGCCCAGCGCGGGCGCGACGATCTTCGCCGGCTGCATCGTCCGCACGTTCTCCGCCAGCGCGACGCCGATCGCCTTCGCGTGGCGAGGATGTTCGAGCAGCAGCGCGCACTGCACATATCCCGCGCTGTGCAGGCCGGACGACAGGCGGAAGTGGCCGCTGAGCAGCGCGCCGGTTTCGCGGAGGAGTGCGGCAACGTCGAGCGGCATGGCCGGCGAGAATAGAATGCGCCGAGGAGTAGCGCAACCATGGGTGAATTGACTGAGAAGATTCGCGCCGAGCTCACCGCGGCCATGAAAGCGCGCGACGCGGAGCGGCTGTCCACGCTGCGCATGCTGCAGTCGGCGTTCAAGTATCAGCAGATCGAATCGGGCCACGAGCTGAGCGACGAAGAAGCGATGACCGTCATCCGCAAGGCCGTGAAACAGCGCCTCGATTCGATCGAGCAATACACCAAAGGCAACCGCCCCGAGCTCGCCGAAAAAGAACGCAAAGAGATGGAACTGCTCAAGACCTGGCTCCCCGCCGATCTGACCGACGAGGAGATCGAGTCCGGCATCCGCGAGATCATCGCCTCCACCGGTGCGCAATCGAAGAAGGACATGGGCAAGGTGATGAAGGAAGCCTCCGCGAAATACAAAGGGCGGGTGGACGGGCGGAAGATTCAGGAGATTGTGGGGAAGCTGCTGCCGTCTTAGGTTGCTGAGTTGCTAGGTTGCTGAGTTGCTCGGTAGAACCTAGCAACCCGGCAACCCGGCAACCCGGCAACCCGGCAACTCAGCAACTCAGCAACTCAGCAACTCAGCAACTCAGCAACTCAGCAACCATGCTTACCCCCTCCGAACGCGCCCGTTACGCACGCCATCTCATCCTCCCTGAAGTCGGCGAGGCGGGACAGGAGAAACTCAAGGCGGCGTCGGTGCTCGTCGTCGGCGCGGGCGGACTCGGAAGTCCGGTCGGTCTGTATCTCGCCGCAGCGGGCGTCGGACGCATCGGTCTCGTCGATTTCGACGACGTCGACGCCAGCAACCTGCATCGCCAGGTGCTGTACGGAACCTCGGATGTCGGCAAACCGAAGCTCGACGTCGCGAAAGCGCGCTTGCAGGATCTGAATCCCGACATCGCCATCGAGACGCACGCCGCCGCGCTCACCTCGGACAACGCGATGGAAATCATCGCGAAGTACGACATCGTCGTCGACGGCACCGACAACTTCGCCACCCGCTATCTCGTCAACGATGCGTGCGTCCTCCTCGGCAAGCCGAACGTCTACGGCTCGATCTTCCGCTTCGAAGGTCAGGCGTCCGTCTTTTCCGCCGAGGATGGGCCGTGTTATCGATGTCTGTACCCGGAACCGCCGCCGCCGCACCTCGTTCCATCGTGCGCGGAAGGAGGCGTCCTCGGCGTGCTCCCCGGCGTCATCGGCACGATCCAGGCGACCGAAACGATCAAGCTGATCGCCGGCATCGGCGATACGCTCGTCGGCCGCCTGCTGCTCTTCGACGCGCTGCGGATGTCGTTCCGCACACTGCGCCTCAAACAGCAGCACGAGTCGCACGCCAGGATCACAGGGCTCATCGACTACGACCAGTTCTGCAATCCCGCCAACCTGCATGAAGTGACTGAGCTCGGCGACGCGATCGTGGTGGACGTCCGCGAACAATACGAATGGGATGCCGGCCACATCGAAGGCGCGCACCACATCCCGCTCGGCGAATTACCGAATCGTCTGAACGAACTGCCTCGCGATGCCGACGTCGTCTTCTACTGCCAGTCCGGCGGCCGCTCCGCCCGCGCCCTCGACATCGCCCGCGACGCCGGCCTCACCCGCGCAAAGCACCTGCGCGGAGGGTTCGCGGCGTGGAAACAGCGGTAACGCGCCTGTCATCCTGAGCCGCCGAAGCCGCGTCGGCGCGAAGCGCGGACCGGCGCAGGACGGTCGAAGGACCCCCACCCTGCTAACCCGGGCGGCGGAGGTTTTCAGATGGAGGTCGTTCGACCGCGCTTCGCCACCTCACGATGACAATCACCGCGCGTACGCCAACCCGTCCGGCACGTTCCCCGTGCCGAATTCGCTCGTCACCGACAGCGACTCCAGCTCGATCACCTGCACCTTCTTCGCGCTGGCGCATGCGACGAACGCGCGCTTGCCGTCCGGCGCCATCAGGATTCCTGACGGCCCCTCGGCCATGTTGATCGACTTGATGATCTCTTTCGTCGACGCGTCGTAGACCAGCACCACGTTCGCATCCGGATCGGAGACGAAGACCCATTTGCCATCCAGCGTGAACTTCACGCGATTGGCGAGCTTCGTCGTCGTCGCCAGCGTCTGCGAGACCGTACGCGATTTCGGATCGATGATCGAAATCCCGCCGTTCGGCGCGCGCGAGGCGACCCAAAGCTCGCCGCCGTCAGGCGACAAGTCGATCCCTTCCGGCCCCTTCACCACCGGAATCTGCTTCAGCATGATGGTGCGCGGCGCGCCGCCGAGATCGAACGCCGTCACGCTGTTCGAGCCGATGTTGGCCGTGTACATCGTCTTCTCGCCCGGTGCGACGACGATCATGTGCGTGACCTCCGCGCCGCTCCCGCTGATGAAATCGATCTGATTGTTCGCCGCGTCATACCGCGCAATCACGCGGCTCCCCTCCGCCGTAAACCAGAATTTCGACCCCACCGCGGCGATCCCATGCGGCCGCAGCAACCCCGGCAACGCAAACCGGCGGATCTGCTTGCGCGTCCCCACATCGACGACCGAAAGCGTCGTCCCCGGATTCGGCGCCGTCCCGTAGTTCGCGATCACGGCAATCTTCCCGTCATCCGACACCGCCACCTCGTGTGGCCCCTCGCCGGTAGAAACCGTCCCCAAGGTCTCCAGCGACGCCGCATCAACAAACTGCAACGTCGCATCGGACTTGTTCAGAACAAGCAGCGTGTCGGCGTGAACGGAAAGGGTGACGAAGAGGAGGGCAAGGGCGAGCCGTTTCATGGGAATGAGTATGCCATCAGGAGTCACCCGATGAAATTCGGCTCCGGGTGAATCTCCACGCCGAACGCCTCCCGCACCCCATCCTGAATCATCCTCACCAGCTCGAGAACCTCGGCAGCAGAACCCCCACCGCGGTTGATCACGGCTAGCGTGTGTTTTGACGACAGGCCGACGTTGCCGTGGACGAATCCCTTGTGGAAGCCGGCGTGTTCGATGAGCCAGGCGGCGGAGAGTTTGATCTGGTCTCCGTAGGGGAAGTGGGGGGCGTCTTTCGCCGGAAACTGCTCGAACTGGGCGCGGGTCAGGACGGGGTTCATGAAGAACGAGCCGTCGCTGCGGGTGTCGGGATCGGTTGGATCGAGGACCATTCCTTTTCGTTTGCGGATGGCGATGACGGCGTCGCGGACTTGCCGTAGATCGCGGACGTTGATCTCGTGTTCGTCGAGGTACGTTTGAAGCTCGGGATAGCGGATCGTCGCGGAGCCGCGTGGGCGAAGGCGGAACGTTGCGCCGGCCACCACGTAGCGATCCTTTGCCGCGCCTTTGAAGACGCTCTGGCGGTAGCCGAAGTTGCAGTCCCAGTTCGTCAGCGTCACCACGCGGCCGGTGTCGCGTTCGATCACTTCGACACGGATGATCGTCTCGCTTACGTCCTGTCCGTACGCGCCGACGTTTTGGATCGGCGTCGCGCCGGTCAGGCCGGGGATTCCGGAGAGACATTCGATGCCTGCCCAGCCGCGGTCCACGGCGAAGGCGACGAAGTCATCCCAGCGTTCTCCAGCCGCGACATAAACATTCACCGCATCGGCGTCTTCATCGCGGACGGTCATCCCGCGAAGGTCGATCTGCAGGACGACGCCGTCGAATCCTTCGTCCGCGATCAGCACGTTGCTGCCGCCGCCGAGGATGAAGAGCGGTTCGTTTTGCGCGGCGGTCCAGGTGAGCGCTTCTCGGATCTCGTCGACCGTTTCGGCGCGGATGAAAAGCTTTGCCGGACCGCCGATGCCGAGGGTGGTGAAGGGGGCGAGCGGGACATTCCGTTGCAGCCGGCGCGGCGCAACACTCTGCAACGACTCCGTCATCGCCGTTGCATTGTGCATCATCGCTGCCTGAGAATGCCCGGCATGTCAAACATCGCCGTCGCGGAAAAGCAGTGGTTCGGCCATCCCCGGGGACTGGCAACGTGCTTCTTCACCGAGATGTGGGAGCGCTTCAGCTACTACGGCATGCGCGCGCTGCTGATCCTCTACATGGTCGCGCCGGTCGACAAAGGCGGTCTCGCGTTTTCGACGGAAAAAGGCGCGTCGATCTACGGCTGGTACACGATGGGCGTGTACGCGATGTCGGTGCCGGGCGGCTGGGTCGCGGACAAATTACTAGGCCTGTATCGATCAGTCTTGCTCGGCGGAATCATCATCGCCGCCGGCCACTTCATGATGGCCTATCCATCGCTGCCGACGTTTTATGCGGGCCTGATCTCGATCGTCATCGGCACCGGCTTGCTGAAGCCGAACGTCAGCGGCATCGTTGGAACGCTCTATTCGAAAGACGACGTGCGTCGCGACGCCGGCTTCTCCATCTTCTACATGGGCATCAACCTCGGCGCGTTCATCGCGCCGCTGATCTGCGGCCCGCTCGGCCAGCGCATCAACTGGCACTACGGTTTTGGCGCCGCCGGCGTGGGCATGACGTTCGGCGTCATTCAGTACGTCCTCGGCAAGAAGCACATCGCGCCGGGACTGGCGCGGCAGGAGAAGAACGAAGCGGACGAACGCGCGGCGGAGCGTGCCGAGGGGCGTCCGACGTCCTTCACGCCGCAGGAATGGCGGCGGATTTCGGTGATCGGAATCCTCTTCATTTTCTCGATGCTGTTCTGGGGCGCGTTCGAGCAGGCGGGATCGAGTCTGAATCTCTTCGCCGACCGCCTGACACGTCTGAGCTTCCTGCAGTGGACCTTTCCGTCGACGCTCTTTCAGTCGGTGCAGCCGGCGTTCGTGATCATCTTCTCGCCGATTTTCGCGTGGCTGTGGCTGCGGATGGGAAAGCACGAACCGTCAAGTCCGACAAAGTTCGGATTCGGACTCTTCTTCGTCGGACTGAGTTTCCTGCTGCTCGTTCCCGGCGCCGCGATCGCGCAGGCGCAGGGGATCAAAGTCAGCCCGATGTGGCTGATCGGCGTTTACCTTCTGCAGACGTTCGGCGAGCTGTGTCTGAGTCCCGTCGGTCTCTCGATGGTCACCAAGCTCGCACCGCCTCGCATCGTCGGATTGATGCTCGGCGTCTTCTTCCTGTCGATTTCGTTCGGCAACAAACTCGGCGGCTATTGCGCCGGCTTCTTCGATCGCCTGCCGCTGCCGAAACTCTTCGGCGCCGTCGCGGGAACCACGCTCGTCGCAGCGTTGATCCTGTTTGTGCTGGTGAAGCCGATTCGGCGATTGATGGGCGGCGTGCACTAAAGCTTTTCCACCACAGAGACGCAGAGAAAAACTCTGTGCTCTCTGCGTCTCTGTGGTTGATTCTTACTTTCCACTCCACGCCGGCTTGCGCTTCTCGGTGAAGGCGATCAATCCTTCGTTGGCGTCGTGAGTCGCCATCAATTCGTCGAGATAGAGTCGTTCAACATTCGCGAGCCGTTCGTCGAAGTCGGCGCTTTGCGCGAGGCGGAAGGCGCGCTTCGCAAATCGAAGCGACGACGCGCTCTGCTTGTACAGCTTTCCCATCCACTCCTCGGCGCGCGCATCGAAGTCGGCGAAGGGGAAGACGGCGTTGACCAGTCCGAGGCGCTCGGCGGTGGCGGCGTCGATGGCGTCGCCGGTCAGGAGGAGCTCGAGACCTTTCCGCGGCGACATCTGACGCGAGAGTTGGTAGGCGGCGACGGGAGGAAAGACGCCGAGGTTGATTTCAGGCTGCCCGAATTTGGCGCGATCGGAGGCGAGGACGAAATCGCAGGCGAGAGCGAGCTCGCATCCGCCGCCGAGCGCGGCGCCGCGGACGAGCGCGATGGTGACGACGTCGAGCTTCGCCAGCATGCGAAAGCAATCGTGAAAGTTCGCCAGCATCGTCGCCACGCGATCGCCGAGGTGATCCTGAACGCTGGCGCCGGCGGAGAACGCCTTCTCGCCCTGCGCGTCGATGATCAGCGCGTGGCGATCGTTCGCGACGCGGGCGATGGCATCGCGCAGCTCCTCGAGCATGGCGATGTCGAGAATGTTCAGCGGCGGATCGGCGAGGGTGATTCGGTAGGCGTTATCGGTGGTTGAGAAGGTGACTTTCGACATGGAGCAAAGATCATATGAGAACGACGGAGCGCTGGCGTCTTCGCCGGCTGGCTCGGCGTGCGTCCTCGCCGCCGAATGGGAGGTTTGCATGGGTGTTTCGTTACCAGCAAATTTTGAGGTTTGGCGGCTCGGCGGCGTGACGCCGCCGGGCACGCCGGCGAGGACGCCAGCGCTCCATCGCTACCGCGCCGCGCGGTGGCGCGGTGCCGGCGGCAGCGGCTTTGTCGACCAGATCTCGATCGAGTCGTCAGTGAGGAAGTAGAACGTTCCGGGCTGCGCAGCCACGGAGCGGCCGGTGGCGGGCGATGCGATCGCCGGCGATCCGGTCAGGAACTGCGGCGAGAACTGCCGGCCGGTGAGAGCGGCGCAGGCACCGTCGCCGCGGAGATGCTGATCGACGTACGTGACGCCGCTAGCCGGATCGCTGATGTAGGAGCCGAGTTGGTCGCCGGTTTTCGTCAGATCGGTTGCGGAGTACGTGTAGAGCTTCTCGCCGAGAACGTAGACGGTGTTGTTGGCGAAGGCGATGGCGCGCGGTGGCTGCGCGCCTTCGGTGGCGTGGCTGACCAGAACGGACGGATGCGCGGGATCGCTGATGTCGACGATGCGCACCTCGTTCGGCAGCTCGGTGAGAACGTAGGCGCGCGTGCCGCTTGTGACGACGTCGCGCACCGAGCCGGTCATCGTCGCCGTCTGTGCGAACGCGCTCTTCGGATCGAAGACGATCGTCTTTCCCTCGCAGCCGCTGCTCTGGCACTTCACGATCACCGACGCCCACGCCGCGCCGCCGGCAGCGTTGACGGATTGCGCCTGCGCGTCGGAGCCTTCGTTGATCGTCGACGTGGCGAGCGCGTTTCCGTCGCGGCCGTACGACGTCACGGTCAGGTTGTTCTGGATCGTGAACGCATTGACGTCGCTCGCCGCGACGTCGACGATGAGCGGCGTGCGGATCCCGCCGGTCGACTGCATCGTGTTCGTGAAGATGTCCACGTTGCGGCCGTCGAAGAGGTAAAGCCGCTGGCTGCCGGCGACGATCTTTTTGTAATACGCGTTCCCGTTGGCGGCGTACAGCAGCGAAGGCAGGCGCGTGGTCCCCGCCAGCTGCACGCTGGTGATGCCGTCCTCGGTGGCCACATCGGCGATGGCGTTGTCCGGTCCGACATGCACGGCAACCGGCCCGGCGGGAAGCGCGAACTGTTTCGTAAGCGTGCGCGTCTGCGTATTCCAGATGACGATCGCGGTATCGGTCGCTTCGACCAGCGTCGTTCCGGCGAAGGCCAGGCTCCGCGCGATCGCGCCGCTCGACTGCGGGAGCAGCGTCGTCGTGCCGCCGGCGAAATCCACCACGCTGACGCCGCTGAACGTCGATGCCGCCGCCGTCGCGCCGGAAAGTGCGACGCCGCCGGTGGCGAGACCATTCACGTTGATGGTCACCGGCGTTTTCGTGAAATCGGCGGAGGCGAAGTAGGAAAGCGCGCTGATGCCGGCGTCGGCTTTCAGCTCGGCGAGAACGATTGCTGATCCCGAACGGGCGATGAAGGAGGGCTTGATTCCCGTCAGCGCGATCTGCTGCGCTGTCGGCTTCACAGGCCCGAGGTCGGCTGCCCAGAGCGTGTTGCCGGTGGTCTCGCTCAGGACGAAATAGCCGGTGGTGCCGATGAGAACCGCCGAGACGATCGGCGCGCGCAGGGTGATCGAGGAGGCGAGCGTCGGGCTCGATGGGCTGAGCGCCCAAAGCGATCCGACGGCGCCGGACGACGTCAGCAGAAAACCGTTGCTGCCGTCGCGGACGAGGTCGGCGCTGCTATCCCACGAGCGGGCCTGCGTGAGCGCGCCGCTGGACGACTGGTTGAACTCGACGATTCCGGTGATGGCGCGCGAGACGTAGACCGTCGTCCCCAGCGAGATGACGGAGGTCGTTGCGCCGGTGGCGTAACTGCGCACGGGGAACGGCGTGCCGAACGAGGTCGTGTCGTAGGTGAGGAGGCCGAGGTCGCCGCCGGCCACGTAGAGGCGATTGGGAGCGGTGGCGATGCGGCCGATGCGATTCGCGTTGCCGCCGTTCGGCTGCAGTTGCACTCGCGACAGCTCGACCGGCATAGCAGCGGACGCGAGATCGAACGCGCGCACCTGGCGATTGGCGTCGGCGGCGAAAATCGCGGTCGTGTTGATCGGGACAATGGAGACGGCACCGAACGAATCGCTGGCCAACTTCACGGCCGTGTTTCCGCCGCCGTCGATGTTCGTGAAGATGTCGGTCTGCTGCCCGTCGGAAACGTACAGCCGCCCGCCCGCGACGTTCACCGAATTCGCGCCGGTCGTCGATGCGATCGTGCCGATCGCGTTCGGGATCGACGGGATGCTGATGTTGAACGTCTCGACCGACGAGTCGCCGTCGGCAACGAAGAGCGTGGAGTTGCTCAGCGCGAGCGACTGCACGTTAGGCCGGCTGGTGACGAACGCGGCTGACGTCTTCGACGGATTGGCAGGATCGAGCAGGTCCCACTGCGAGAGTCCGTTGGACGTGGCGACATACAGATCGAGCGTGGTCAGAAGGAGATCGTTGATCGTCGCGCCCGCATCGATGCCGCGCACGAACTGGAGCGAGCGTCCGTTCTTGCGAATGATGTTGAGCGTCGTCCCGCTGCCGGCGTACGCGACCCCGTTCGCCACGCGCACGACACGCGTGATCCCTGGCAGCGGCAGCGAGGCGATCAGCACCGGCGGGTCAATGCCGCGGTCGTAAAGAGAAACGCCGTATGAGGTGGCCGCCCAGAGATCGTTCCCGTCGATGGCGACGTCGAGATACGAGGCGCGGAAGGGGATGCTGGCAACCTGACTCAGATTGCACTGCGAAAACGCGCCGACCGGAAAGAGGAGAAGTAAGACCGCAACCGCCACACGCCCGAGCATTGGGGGAGATTGTAAATGGGTTGCTAGGTTGCTGGGCTGCTGGGTTGCTGGGTTGCTGGGTGGCTGGGTTGCTGAGTCGAAGCTGCTTTTACTGAGCAACCCAGCAACTCAGCAACCCAGCAACCCTCCTATTTCGCGCCCGCCCAAACATCCAGCCGCACCGGCACCTCGTCGTTCACCGTCACCAGCACGTTGTGTGGGACGCTGATGCCGAAGTCGGGCATGTGGATCTTGAAGCTCGTCGTTGCGTGGATACGGCCGTCGGGGATGAGGACGACGCGGACAGGAATCGTCATCCGCTTCGTGACGCCGTGAAGGGTCAGATCGCCGGTGACATTGATGTCCGCGGGCTGGTTGGGAGCGATCGATGCCGGCCCGGTCACGCTTACCGACTTGAACGTAGCGGTGCCGAACTTCTTCGTCTCCAGGTAACGCGAGCGCATCTCGTTGTTGCGCATGCTGACGCCGGTGTCGAGCGAGTCGACGTTGATGTTGATCAGCACGCTCGCCGCGGACGGGTTGGCCGGATCGGCCACGATCGTCCCATTCACATCGCTCGTCTTTCCATCGAACGCGTCGTACGTATCCTCGGCGTGAAACTCGGCGACGTTGCTGCCGCCTTTTGCGATCGTGTACGTGCGCGAGTCGGCGTGCAGCGTCGTGGCGGCAGCGAGAAGAGCGAGAGCGAGGCTAAATCTCATGCCCCGAGCGAACAGCAAGCGATCACTTGCCGATTCCGGCCAGCCGTAACGCTTTGCGCACGTACGACGGGTGCGGGATGGCAGCCAGCGCGGCCGGATCGATCCACGCGTACTCGGCCTTTCGCGTCCGCGGCCGGCGGGCGACCGCGAAGACTTCGAACGTGATGCGGCGATTCGTCACGGTGTGGCGGAACGTTCCGAGCGCGGCCGCGGCGCCGATCCGCAACGGCGTGCCGGTGAGCAGCGTCGTGTCGCCGTGCGGGAGATGGAACATGCCGCGCATGAGCTGCCCCGATTCGCGGCGCATGAGCACGCGGCCGGCGCGGTCGGTGACGAGGTAGAGCGGGATGCGCAGCTCGCGCGTGGCCATCTTCATCTTTGGCCGCGGCAGTTCGTCCACGCGTCCGCTGATGAACGCCGCGCACTGCCGGCGCAACGGGCAGCGATCGCACGACGGATTGCGCGGCGTGCAGATCAGCGCACCGAGCTCCATCAGCCCCTGATTGAAATCGCGCGGCGATTTCGCCGCCGCCACCAGCTCTTCCGCGCGCCTCCACGCCTCGGCCATCAGCGCCGGCGACGCCAGCGGCGCCTCGATGGCGAAAAGCCGCGCCACGATACGGGCAACGTTGCCGTCGACGATCGGCGCTCGCTGTTCGTGCGCGATCGACGCAATCGCGCCGGCCGTGTAGCGGCCGATTCCGGCGATCGACATGAGCTCATCGACCGTCAGCGGAATCCGTCCGCCAAACCGCGTCATCACGTCGGCCGCTCCGTCGCGAAGCATTCGTGCGCGGCGGTAGTAGCCGAGTCCCGACCACGCCGCGGTCACCTCGTCGAAACTCGCTCGGGCGAGAGCATCGACGGTCGGAAATCGCATCATGAATCGAGAGAAGTATCCGAGGACCACTTCCATCCGCGTCTGCTGCAGCATGACCTCGGAGAGCCACACCGCGTACGGGTCGTAGGTCTCGCGCCACGGCAGGCGGCGCTGATTTTTGCGGAACCACGATTCAGTCTGGGAGGCGATCCGGCGGGCTGGCAATTTCTTGTATTGTATGCTTCGCATCACTCCAGCAAAGGCCCCCACGACATGGAAGATCAAGCACAGGCGAAGCAGCCCGAAACGGAACAGGGCAAGTACGTCTACTGCATCATCAAGACCGACATTCCGCGCGATTTCGGCGCGGTCGGCATCGGCGGACGCGGCGACAAGGTCTACACCGTTCCCTACAAAGAATTCGCCGCCGTCGTCTCCAACTGTCCGCTGATCGTCTTCGATCCGACGCGCGAAAACGCTCTCGCCCACGAGCACGTGAACGAGCTGGTGATGAAGGATTTCACCGTCCTTCCCATGAGCTTCGGCACCGTCTTCCGCACCGAGAACGACATCAAGGAGTTCCTCAAGGGCACCTACGACGCTCTCTCCGACGTGCTGCAGAAGATGGACGGCAAGATCGAGTTCGGCCTGAAGGTGAACTGGAACAAGGACCAGGTCGTCCACGAGATCGAGACAGAGAACGAAGAGATCCGCCGGCTGAAGGAAGAGATCCAGTCGAATACGTCGACCTCGACCTACTTTTCGCGCATGCAGCTCGGACGCGTGGTGGAATCGGCGCTGCAGGCGAAAGCGGATGCGTACGTCAGCGAGATTTACGAAGCGCTGCGCGATGCCGCCATCGCCTCGCGTTCGAACAAGCCGATCGGCGACAAGATGATCCTCAACGCCGCGTTCCTGGTCGACCGCGAGAAAACAAAAACGTTCGACGACCAGATCACCGACATCGCCAAAAAGTACGAGAACAAGCTGTCGTTCCTCTACACCGGCCCCTGGCCGCCATACAACTTCGTGAATATCCGGCTGAAGCTGGAGAGAGCGGAGAGGTGAGTTGCCGGGTTGCCCGGTTGCCGAGTTGCCGAATTGTTGGGCAACCTGGCAACCTGGCAACCTGGCACCTGGCAACCTAAACATGTTCCTTCTCGACGACATCCTGATGCTTCCCATGAAGCTCCCCATCGCGGGCTTCAACTGGATCATGAAACAGATCCAGACGATGGCGAACGAGGAGCTGCTCAACGATCAGCCGTGGAAGGAACGGCTCATTGAGCTGCAGATGATGCTGGAAGTCGGCGACATCAGCGAAGAGGATTACGTCGTGCAGGAAGCGCAGGTCTTTCAGGCGTTGCGCGACATCCGGGCCCGCCGCGAGGAGATGGCGCGGCAGGCGCGCGGCGATGACGACGAAGGCGACGGCGGCGTCGGGATCTACACCGGATACGGCCAGTGACGCTCGCGGCGGCGTTCGATGCGATCGCCGGCCGCCGGGTGATTCTCATCGGCGGCAAAGGCGGCGTCGGCAAGACGACGATCTCCATCGCGGCGGCGCTGCACCTCGCGAAGTCGCGGCCGGTGATCCTTTTCACCACCGATCCCGCTTCGAATCTCTCCGACATTCTTCACGGTGAGTTACGCACCGAGGCGCTTGATGCGAACGCGCTGTACCGGCGGTTTCTCGACCGCAATCTGGAAAGCTTTCTCGAGCTTGGCGACCGAGGAACGTATCTCGACAAAGACGAGCTGCGTCGATTCTTCGAGCTGTCGCTGCCCGGCGTCGATGAGCTGATGGCGTGGATGCGCATCGGCGAGTTGGCCGAAGAAAATGCGGATGCCACGATCGTCGTCGATACCGCCCCCACCGGCCACACGCTGCGCATGCTCTCCTCGGCCGATCACTTCCGCCAGTTCGCCGAGGCGTTGGATTCGATGCAGGCCAAGCACCGAGGAATGGTGCGGCAGTTCACCAGGCGCGATGTGCGCGACGCGATGGACGCGTTCGTCGATCAGTTCGAAGCGGACGCAAAACGTCGCCGCGATCTCCTCACCGATCCCGCCCACGCCGCGTTCGTGCCGGTGACGCTGTCGGAACCGTGGGTAGTCGAGCAGACGGAGCGGCTGATCCGCGACGTTCGCGCGGAGGGAATCGACATCCCGTTCGTCATCCTCAACCGCGCGGTCGCGGACGACGATTGCGATCGATCTCGCGACGACGCCGCGCGTCAGCGGCTCGCGCCGGTCGTCAACGCGCCGCGGGCCTGCGTGCCGTTGGATACGCCGCAAGCGATCGAGGAGTGGAGCTCCTGGGAACGCGGGCGTCCCGCCCGCTTGAAAAAAAAGACGGCGGGCGAGACGCCCGCGCTCCCAGGCAACCTCCAATTAGCCCGCCTCACCTTCCTCGCCGGCAAAGGCGGCGTCGGCAAAACCACCTCCGCGGCATCGATCGCGCTCCAGCTTGCGGCGCGGCATCCCGAAAACAACTACACCGTCATCTCCGTCGATCCCGCGCACACGCTGCGCGATGTGTTCGCGCACGAACAGCCGCCCCAAAACCTCACCGTCGAAACCATCGACACCCGCGTCAAATGGCGCCGCTTCCGCGATTCCCTCGGCGAAGAGATCGAGCGCGCCATCGGTGCCATCACGCCCGGCGGAATGACCGTCGCCTACGACGCTGACGCGATGAAAAAGCTCGTCGAGATCGCGCCGCCCGGCGCCGACGAGCTCTTCGCCATCACCCGGCTCGCCGATCTCGTCGCCGACGAATCGCAATCGATGATCGTCGTCGACACCGCCCCCACCGGACATTTCCTGCGGCTCATCGATCTCCCCGCCACCGCCGGCGAATGGGTGCGCGAGTTCATGCGCATCCTCCTCCGCTACCGCGAGCTGATCCCGCCCGGTTCACTCGGCGAAGAGCTGATCCGCGCCTCGCGCGCTCTGCACGCGCTCGAAGAAGCGATGCGATCGGATGCGACGCGCGTCATCATCGTCGCCCGTCCGGAACGCATCGTCATCGCCGAGAGCCGGCGATTGATCGCAGAAATCGAGCAGCGAGGGATGAAGGTTGGCGGCGTGATCGCGAACTACGTGACGCCGGAGAACAACTGCGCCTGCGATCAGTCGATGCGCGGATACGAGATCGACGCGCTCGAAAAGCTCGGACGCGATGTCGTGATGATCGAGCGGCGCGATACGCCGGTGACGAAGCTGTCCGAACTGGCGATGCTCGTCCCGATCTGATTGGGTTATGTGGCACAGACACTCTTGTCTGTGCTTTCGACTTCGCGCGACTTGAAAACTTCCGCGCGAGCCTCCCAACCGCACAGACATGAGTGTCTGTGCCACATAGTAAAGTGCGCCCCGCAATGAACGACACCGCAAGCATCGGCATCATCGGCGGCTCCGGTCTGTACCAGATGGAAGGGCTGACCGTCATCGAGGAGCGCAAGGTCGAGACGCCGTTCGGCGATCCGTCCGACGCGTACCTCATCGGCGAGATCGACGGCATTCGCGTGGCCTTTCTCTCCCGCCACGGACGCGGCCACCGCCTCTCGCCCACCGAATTGAACTACCGCGCCAACATCTTCGGCTTCAAGCTCCTCGGCGTGCACACCATCCTTTCCGCCAGCGCGGTCGGCTCGATGAAAGAGGAGTACGCGCCGACCGATATCGTCTTCCCGCACCAGTTCATCGACCGCACGCGCCATCGGCCGGATACGTTTTTCGGCGACGGTGTGGTCGCGCACATCGGATTCGCCGATCCCATCTGCGCCGGTGCCTCGTTCGCCATGAGCAACGTCGCGCGCGACGTTGGCGCGCGCGTGCACGAAGGCGGCGTCTACCTCTGCATGGAAGGCCCGCAGTTCTCCACGCGCGCCGAGTCGAAGCTCTATCGGACCTGGGGCGTCGACGTCATCGGCATGACGAATCTGCAGGAAGCGAAACTGTCCCGCGAGGCCGAGATCTGCTACGCCACGATGGCCCTCGTCACCGACTACGACTGCTGGCATGAGTCGCACGAAGACGTCACAGTTGAAACGGTCCTCGCGCACCTCGCGAAGAACGCCGAGACCGCGCAGAAGATCCTGCGCAACGCCATCGTCCCCGCCGCCACGCGCAAGCGCGACTGCGCCTGCCCCAACGCGCTGCAATACGCGATCATGACGCAACGCTCCGCGATCACCGCGGAAGCGAAGGCGCGGCTCGCGCCCATCATCGGCAAATACGTTTCTCAGGAGAATCAATGAGCATCCTCGTCGTCGGCAGCGTCGCGTTCGACGCCATTCAGACGCCTTTCGGAAAAGTTGACCGCTGCCTCGGCGGGTCGGCTACGTACTTTTCGGTCGCCGCGTCGTTCTTCACCGAAGTCGATCTGGTCGCGGTGGTCGGCGACGATTTCACCGACGACGATCTCGGCATCTTCCGCGGCCGCAACGTCAACCTCGACGGGTTGCAGCGCGTGGCCGGTGCGAAGACGTTTTTCTGGAGCGGCGAATACGGATTCGATCTGAACGTCGCCAGAACGCGCGATACGCAGCTCAACGTCTTCGCTGATTTCAAGCCGGAGCTCAGCGAGCGGCATCGCAATCCGGACGTGCTGTTCCTCGCGAACATCCAGCCCGATCTTCAACTCGACGTGTTGCGCCAGACCCGCCGTCCGCGGCTCGTGGCGCTCGACACGATGAACCTCTGGATCGCCACGGCGAAGGAATCGCTGACGCGCATTCTTCGCGAGGTCGACCTCGTCGTCATCAATGAGGCCGAGGTCAGGCAGTACACGGAAGAGGCAAACCTGATCAAGGGCGCGCGTCAGATCCTCGCCCTCGGGCCGAAGACGCTGGTGGTCAAGCGCGGCGAGTACGGCGTCATGATGATCACCGCCGACGCCGTCTTCGCCGCGCCTGCGTATCCGCTGGAAGCGGTGTTCGATCCCACCGGCGCCGGCGACACCTTCGCCGGCGGCTTCCTCGGCTATCTCGCGTCGCGCGCCGAGGTGAGCGATCGCGATCTGCGCCGCGCAATCATCTTCGGCAGCGTGCTCGCGTCGTTCACCGTCGAGAAGTTTTCACTCGACCGCCTGCGCGAGATCACGCTCAACGACGTCTACGAGCGTTACCAGGAGTTCCGTGCGCTGACGCATTTCGACGATCACGAGTCGTAGCCCGAATCAACCACAGGCGAGAGTCCCTCTCCCCGAGCTTCTTCCGGGGAGAGGGAGACACGAAGTGAAGCGGAGTGCGGGTGAGGGGCGGCGCCTGAAACCGTGCAAAAAAACCGCGGGGGAGAAGGACTCTCGATGGAACGAATGCGCGAGAACCCTCAAAGTAGCCCAGCGATCACCGAGTCTCACTTTCGCCGGCCGGCGGGCCGAAGCCACAACGTTCGCGAAAGCCTTGCCGCAATCGTTCGCGCTCCTCGGGCGTCATCCGCTCCATCCGCTCGGCGATGCGGCGGCGGGCGTAGGAGCGATTGATGCCGTGCCGTCCGAATCCGCCGAAGAGGATGCGGCACAACGCAAGCAGTCCGATGGCCTGCCAGAAGGTGATCGCGCGAAAACTGAAGAGCGGCGGCAGCAGCCAGTTCCATAACAGCTTCACCGCCTCGCCGCCCACAAAGATGAACACCACGATTCCTGCGATCGCCAGCGGGGCGATGTAGATCCAGCGTTTCCTTCTCATGATTCGTTCCTCATCCTTTCGTCAGTTCGTCATAGATGCTTTGCAGCCGCTCGCGCAGATGCAGCACCGCGTAGCGTTTGCGCGACAGCAGCGTGTTCACGTTCACGCCGGTCTCGCTTGCGATTTCCCTGAAACTGCGCCCTTCCAGTTCGTGCGCGACGAACACCTCGCGCTGCTCGTCCGGCAGTTCGTCGATCGCTAACTCCAGCTCATCGAGCAGCACGTTGCGGGCGTAACGCGCGTCCGGTCCTGCATCGGGCGAAGGGAGCAGGTCTTCAAGCGAGAGCAACTCATCGTCTTCGTCCGCCACGTCGCGGAAGCTCTCCGGTCTCTTTTTGCGAAACAGATCGGTGATCCGATTGCGCGCCACGCGAAAGAGCCAGCCGGTGACGTGTTCGATCGGCATCAGCAGCCGGTTGGCCTCGACCAGTTTGTAGAAGACGTCCTGCAGAACGTCCTCGGCATCGCGCGGGTCGGGGACGCGCCGCCGGATGAAGTCGCGCAACCGGGACTGCTCCCGCCTGACCACGTCGGAGATCCGCTGGTCCTGTTCGATTGCCATCCGCAAAGTCGCCGCGTCCTTCATCCACGTACGTAGACGAATGAGCGGCGCGGATATTGTGAGCGCGATCAGCGCCGGTCCGCGCCGCCCGCGAATTCTTCCAGCTTGCGAAGCCGCAGCGTGGGATCCGACGAGAAGTCCTGCCGCAGCCAGCCGAGGTGGCCGGCGCCGAAGATGACGAGGATGCGATCGTCGGGAGAGGTCACCAGCTTCGTCACATTGTTGAAGATGCGCGCGTTCCTCCGGTACCACTCCGCGAGCAGATCCGGACCGGCGTAGTCGCCCGGCTCGCCGAAGCGCGCCAGCTGAAAGTAGTAGCCGACGTCCTGCGCCACCCGCGCGTCCGCGTTCATGAAGAGCAGCGTCTGAAGCACCGTATGCGTCTGCAGGTATTCGCCCTGCGCCTTCACCATCGCGCCCCATCCGCCGGTCATGACCTCGTCCAGCTTGTCCGACTGTCCTTTCGCTTTGGCGAAATTCGCGACGCGTGGATACGGAAAGTCGCCGTCGGCATCGACCGCGTAAATCGTCGTGTGGCCAAGATCCTTCGCCAGCCGAAGCCCGATCTGATCGATTTCGTTTGCCGTCAGAACGTATTGGCCCGCAAGGTACTTCGCATAGCGCTCGTTCAGCTTCGTCTGCGAATCGTTCTCGACCGCAATCTTCGTCGGCTTGAATTTCGCGAGCACCGCCGCCGCCTCGGCGATCTCCTGCTGCCGCTTCGGCGCGAGCACGTCGTCCGCCTTCATGTTGAAGATGTCGTGCCCCGGATTGGCCATGTGATACACGCCCAGCACCAGCACCTCGGCGCGCTTCGCCTCCTGCGTCGAGGCGGATATCGTGATTGCAGTGATCGCGATGAAGATCGTCGTTCGCATTCGGATTACTCTCCTCCTGAGATCGTTTAAACGATTCCCTGCCACGAAAGTTAGGATACGTCTCGCCATGCACGTCGACATCTCGCAGCTCGAAGTTCATCGCGCGTCGCTGACCGGCCACTGCTATCGCATGCTTGGTTCGGCGATGGATGCCGAGGATGCGGTGCAGGAGACGTTTGTGCGGGCGTGGCGCGGGCTCGATCGATTCGAAGGACGCGCTTCGGTCCGCACGTGGCTGCACAGGATCGCCACGAATGTCTGCCTCGATACGCTTTCCGACACCTCGCGGCGCATGCGGCCGATCGAAGAGCTGCCGGCCGGATCGGTCGATTCGCCGCTGGAGACGCTCGATCGGACGCACTGGCTCGAGCCGGTGCCTGATGCCCGCGTGATCCCGGCGGACGGCGATCCGTTCGAGATCGCATCGCTGCGGCAGAGCATCCGCCTCGCATTCGTGGCCGCGCTGCAGCATCTGCCGCCGCGGCAGCGCGCCGCTCTTCTTCTCGCAGAAGTCATCGGATGGTCCGCCGCGGAGATCGCCGACTGCCTCGACACATCGGTTGCCTCGGTCAACAGCGCGCTGCAGCGGGCGCGCGCGACGCTGGAAAGCCGCAACGTGCCGGCGCCGTCGGAACTGACGGACGATCAGCTGGACGTCGTCGACCGCTACGTCGACGCGTTTCAGAAGTACGACGTCGACGCGCTGGTCAGCCTGCTCCGCGATGACGTGACGATGTCGATGCCTCCGTACACGCTCTGGCTGCAAGGTCCGGAGAACATCCGCGGCTGGCTCCTCGGGCGCGGCTCGGTCTGCCGCGGATCGAAGCTCGTACGCATCGAGGCGTCTGCTGCGCCGGCATTCGCGCACTACCACCTCACGGATGACGGCGCGTATGAAGCGTGGGCGATCATCGTGCTCGATCTCGCCGGCGACGGCATCAGCGCCTGGAACTCGTTTCTCGACACGGAAACGTTGTTCCCGCTGTTCGGCCTCCCGATGCAGCTCGTCTGAAGATTTTTTCGCGGCGGCCGATGAGTTTCGCGGCGATCCGCTGTCTATACCTTCGAAACCAAATTCGAAGGAGGAAGCAGCGATGACCACGACATTCTTTTCTGACGTTCACGAACAACGTTCAACGACGGCGTCGATATGGACCGGCCGCGTGCTCAGCGGGATTGCCGTTCTGTTCCTGGGCATGGACGCAGTGATGAAAGTGATGCAGGTTCCGGCAGCGGTGAAGGGGACGACGGAGCTCGGATATCCAGCCGGCGTTCTCCTGCCGCTCGGCATCATTCAACTCATCGCGCTCGCTCTGTACCTGATCCCGCCGGCGCGCGTGCTCGGCGCGATCGTCTGGACCGGCTACCTCGGCGGCGCGGTCGCCACGCACGTGCGGATCGGCAATCCGCTCTTCACCCACATCCTTTCTCCCGTCTACGTCGCCGCGCTTCTGTGGGGCGGCTTGTACCTGCGAGACGCGCGTCTGCGCGCGATTCTGAAAGGAGCGAAGTGATCATGACCACGAACCAATCCCGCAAGCTGTTCGTCAACATCGCCGTCAGCGATCTCGCCAGGTCGATGGAGTTCTTCTCCAGGCTCGGCCTCACCTTCAACAAGCAGTTCACCGATGACAAGGCCGCGTGCATGGTGATCAGCGACGACGCTTACTTCATGCTGCTCAGGGAGCCGTTCTTCCGCACCTTCACCAGCCGCGAGCCGGCCGACACGTCGAAGGTCACCGAAGGGATGTTCGCGCTGTCTTGCAACAGCCGCGCGGAAGTAGACGAGATGGTGCGCCGCGCCATCGACGCCGGCGGCACGCACGCAAAGGATCCGATCGATCACGGTTTCATGTACGGCTGGAGTTTCTACGACCTCGACGGACACCACTGGGAAGTGCTGTGGATGGATCCGAACGCGATTCAATAGGAGACGACGATGGAAAAAATTACGCCGCATCTCTGGTTCGACACGCAGGCGCGCGAGGCCGGCGAGTTCTATGCCTCGGTATTCGACAACTCACGCGTCCGGAACGTGACCACGCTTCACAACACCCCATCCGGCTCCGTCGACATCGTCGACGTCGAGATCTGCGGACAGGAGTTCACGTTCCTCTCCGCGGGACCACTCTTCAAAATCAATCCGTCGATCTCGTTTCTGGTGGCGTGCGAAACGAAAGCGGAAGTCGACGCGCTCTGGAGCGGCCTCTCAAACGGCGGCACGCCGATGATGGAGCTCGGCCAATATCCATTCAGCGAACGTTACGGCTGGATGCAGGACCGCTTCGGCGTGTCGTGGCAGCTGATGTTCGCCAACGGCCGCGAGATCGCGCAGAAGATCACGCCGGTATTGATGTTCACCGGCAAGCAGGCCGGCCACTGCGAGGAGGCGATCCGCTTCTATGCGTCTGTCTTCAACGACTCACGCGCCGGCGAGTTCAATCGCTACGGCAGCGGCGAGGAGCCGGAGAAAGAAGGCACCGTCCGATTCGGCCAGTTCCAGCTCGAAGGCCAACAGTTCGCCGCGATGGACAGCGCCCGCACTCACGGCTTCGCCTTCAACGAAGCGATCTCCCTTCTGGTCCACTGCGACACGCAGGAGGAGATCGACGACTACTGGCAGCGTCTCTCCGCCGATCCAAACGCCGAGCAATGCGGCTGGCTGAAGGATAAATACGGCCTCTCCTGGCAGATCACGCCGAGGATGATGGACGAGATGCTGACGACGAAAAACTCAAAGAAGCTCGCCGCCGTGACGGCGGCGTTCCTGAAGATGAAGAAGTTCGACATCGCGAAGCTGCAGGCGGCGTACGACGCGGCGGGGTGACGCGGGGTTTGACGATGCCCTTTCCACGAGTCGCATCAGGTGTTTCGACATCTAAAGATGTCATTTCACCGTTTTTAAAAGGTGTTTTGGCATTTAAAGATGACACCTGCACCTTTTTTAAAAGGTTTGGACATTTAAAGATGACGCTTCATCCAACGCCTCACTTCATCGGAGCTTGACACTCAGGTCGCCCCGCCGTACGGTTTCCGCCTCTCTCATCAACGCCTCTCGGCATCGGCCTGACGGCCGGAAAGGAACCGTATGAGCACTGCTCTTCGTCGTGTTCTCCCGCTGTTCGTGTTGTCCCTTCTCCTGACCGCATCCGTTGCACTGGCGGCCGACCCTCCAGTGATCATGGCATGCGTGAATTCGGGGAACGGCGACTTGCGTCTCGTCGACGCCTCCGTTGCGTGCCACGCGAATGAGACGCGCGTGAGCTGGAACGTTACGGGACCGGCTGGACCGGCTGGACCCGCCGGAGTCGCTGGACCTGCCGGACCCGCCGGGCCAGCCGGCCCCGCCGGAGTCGATGCGGGCGGTCCGCCGTACGTCTGGGCGTGCACGCCTGTGAACTACGGAAACGCCGAGCGCAGCGACGCCACTCTGCACATTTTCAATCCCGGCGCTTCGACCGCGAACGTCTCCGTGCACTTCCTCAACAAGGATGGTCTGAATCTGGCCGGAGCGAACGTTCCCGCGGCGTCGCCGTCGCCCGATCCGCAGCCGACCTATCCAGGACAAACCGGATCAGCCACCGTTGCCGTGGCGCCTTCGAACACGCTCGTCGTCCCCTTCAAGTCACCATTCGGCGTGCCGGCGAACGGTGGCAACGTCGCCGCCACGATTCAGGTGACGTCGGACCAGCCGATCGCCGTCGGCGGCCACATCTTCTTTTCCGGCCTGAGCGTGCTGCCCTGCAGCTTCGTACACCGCTAGGAACCTGACGTGATTACGGCCACCGCAAGGGTGGCCGTAATCGGCGCGACGCACGCGCGCCCGCGAAGCGGCGGCCAGAACCCAGCCGCCGCCAAGCAGATCGCTGACTGCTATTTGACCGTAATCCGGCCTTCGCTGATCGGGTCGAGGTCGTACGTGGCGACGGGGAAGCTGTGGCAGTTGACCTGGCGGGTGCGCGAGATCATGTAGCCGACGTCGTCCTTCAGCTCCGCGTCGGTGGCCCACCACGACATGGACCAGCCGGCGTCGCCCTTCACCTCCGCGTCGGTGGGGAACCAGGAGATGTCCTTCTCCCAGTACGAGCCGAAGGTAAAGCGATCGGTCGGATCCTTCTCGTTGAGGTCGTTGTCCTCGACGGTGAGCATCGCCACGCGCCCGATCATCGAGCGGACGTTCGAGTCGCTGATGGTGCCGGCCATCGTCACGCGGGTGCCGAGGGTACTCATGCAGTTCACGGTGACCTTCGCGGTGAAGTCCTTGACCAGAACCGTCTTTGAATCTTCCTGATCGGGCTCGCCGTCGGACACGAGCGTCGGGCCCGCCAGGCTGAAGCTGCCGTCCGCGGAACGGTCGTCGCCGACTGCGCTGAAGTCGATCGTCTGAAGACCTTCCGATCCTTTGAAACTGAAACTGCCTGACGCCGAGGTTTGCGCAGCGAGAGGGAACGCAGACAAAAGCACAAAGATAGAGAGAGAGGCCACACGCTTCATTCGATTCTCCTGTTGGACTTGAGGTTCGAGGAACATAAGTTCCACGGTTCCGCACTTCTGTGAGCTGAATCACGAGATCCTTCCGTACCGAGGAGGCCGGTATTTTTCAGCGCATGGCGAAAGTGGCTAAACTCGCTCATCCGAAATTCGTTCGATGTGCGTGAACCGGTGATCGCCGTATCGGCGTTGACGCGCCGTTTCGGTGCGAAGACCGCGCTCAACTCGGTGAGCCTGTCGGTTGCGCGCGGCGCGGTCTACGGACTCGTCGGCGCGAACGGGGCGGGCAAGACGACGCTCATCAAACACATCCTCGGACTGCTGCGGGCGGAGAGCGGGTCGGTGCGCGTCTTCGGCCTCGATCCGGTCGCTGATCCGGTCGGCGTGTTGTCGCGCATCGGGTATTTATCCGAGGAGAACGACCTGCCGGGGTGGATGCGCGTTGAGGAGCTGATCCGGTATCAGCGGGCGTTCTATCCGCGATGGGACGATGCGTATGCCGAGGAGTTGCGCAAGGCGTTCGCGCTCGAGGCGACGGCGAAAATCAAGACGCTCTCGAAGGGACAGAAGGCGCGGGCAGGGCTGCTCATCGCGCTGGCGTACCGGCCGGAATTGCTCGTGCTCGATGAGCCATCGTCCGGCCTCGATCCCATCGTGCGCCGCGACATCCTCGGCGCGGTCGTTCGCACGATCGCCGACGAAGGGCGCACGGTGCTCTTCTCCTCCCACCTGCTGGAGGAGGTCGAGCAGGTCGCCGATCACGTGACGATGATCGGCAACGGCGAGATCGTGCTGAGCGCGCCGCTCAGCGAGATCAAGGAATCGCACCGCGTCGACGGACGCGTGCCGTCGCTCGACGAGATCTTCGTTGCGCGAATGGGGAAGGCGTGATGCGTACGCCCGCCGCGGCGATTGCGTGGCAATTCCGGCGGCAGCATCGCTGGGGACTGATCGCCATGGCCGGCTACGTCGTCGTTCTCGCGGCGGTCAAGATCGTCATCATCGAGCGCGGAAAATCCGTCGACCTCCGTGACGAGAGCTTCGCGTTCGTGGTGATCGTTCCTCTGACCGCGGCGTTCCTCTATTTCCTGTCGATGTTCAGCTTCGGTCTTTCCGGCGACCTGGCGGCGCGCGAATCGATGTATCCCGCGCGGATGCTTACGCTGCCGGTGACGGCGTCGGCGCTGGCGGGATGGCCGATGCTCTACGGCGGCGCGGCGGCGGCGATTTTATGGCTGGCAACGAGGCTTCTCGCGCTCTGGCCGTCCGGCGTTCACGTGCCGGTGATCTGGCCGGCGCTGCTGGCGGCATCGCTTCTTGCCTGGACGCAGGCTCTGACGTGGACGCCATACCCGGCCAGAGGGCTGCGCGTAATCGTCACGATCGTGTGGCTGGCGACGATCGACACCGTCATGCTTGTGGCGCTGAATTTCAAGCCGTCCGAGCTGGTGATGCTGGCCATTCTGGCGCCGCACGTTCCGCTCGCGTTTCTCGTGGCGCGTTCCGCGGTCGGGCGGGCGCGGCGCGGCGACGTGCCCGACTGGCGAGGACGATTCGTTCGCGATGTCCGGCCGCGATCGCACGCACCCTTCCCGGCGCCTGCGCGCGCGCAGATGTGGTTCGAGTGGCGCCAGTACGGCCGCTCGCTGCCATTCCTCGTCGCGATTCTGTTGCCGTTCGAGCTGGCGCTGCTTTTCCCATTTCGCCACACGCCGGAGCTGATCTACGAAGTGCTCATCATCGTGCTCTTTACGCCGCCGTTCATGGGCGCGTTCGTTGCGGCAGCCGCTGGGAGGTCGTACGGTCTGACGCCATTCCTCGCCACGCGACCGCTGACGAACGGGTCGCTGATCGCCGCGAAGATGAAGGCAATGGCGTGGAGCACGCTTGCCGCGTGGTCGCTCGTCTTCATCGCCACGCCGGTCGCGCTGCGATTCTCCGGCGCGGCGCCGGTGATGATCGAACGCGCGCATCGGTTGGTGGAAGTGATGGGAATGCCTCGCGCGATCGCGATCGCGTTGCTGGCCGCGGCGGCACTCTTTGCGTCGACGTGGAAACAGCTCGTGCAGAGTCTGTACATCGGTATGAGCGGCCGCGAATGGGTGGTGAAGAGCAGCGTATTTGTGGTTCTGACCTTCCTCGCTGTCGTCCTGCCGCTCGCGGTCTGGATCGGCCACAGCCGGTACGCGATGGCCGTGCTGTGGAACAACCTCCCGCTGATCGCGGCCGTTCTGGTCTGTTTCAAACTGGCCGCCGCGGTCTGGATCGCGATGCGGCTCCATGACAAGCGGCTCATGAGCGATCGTGCGCTCGTCAGCGGTGCGATCTGTTGGGATGTCGCGGTATTCGCCGTTTACGGCCTGCTGATCTGGATCGTTCCTCTGGCGCTCATCGGGAAATCCGTTCTTGCGCTGGTGGCGATCCTCGAAGTGCCGCTGGCCCGAGTCGCCGCGGCGCCGTTGGCGCTTGCGTGGGGGCGGCACCGATGAATCGGAAGCGTGTCATCGCCGCGGTTGCGGTCGTGATCAGCCTCCCGTTACTGCTGGCGGCGTTTGAGGCCGTCTCGTTCCGAATTCACAATCGGAACAACGGCTTCATGATCTCGTCGGGCGAGAAGCGGGAGTACCTCCTTTACGTCCCGCGCAGCTACGACCGCACGAAGCCGGCGCCGCTCGTGATCAGCATGCACGGCGCGGGCGGATGGCCGGTGCAGCAGATGAATCTGACCCGGTGGAATCGGTTGGCCGACAGGGAAGGCTTCCTCGTCGTCTATCCGTCTGGGCTCGAAGGCGCCGGCCCGCGGGTCTGGCGCGTGGGAAACAATTTCGCGAAGGACGTCCGGTTCATCAATGAGCTGATCGACAGGATCGAGGCAACGTACAGCATCGACCCGGCGCGGATTTACGCGAACGGCTTCTCGAACGGCGGCGGCATGGCGTTTGTGCTGTCGTGCACGATGTCCGATCGGATCGCCGCGGTGGGGATGGTCGGCGCCGCGCAGACGCTGCCGTGGAGTTGGTGTAAAGAAAATCGCGCGGTCCCGATGATTGCGTTTCACGGAACCGCCGATCGCTTCGCCTTCTTCAACGGTGGTCAGTCGTGGGTCGCGCCGCATCCCTTCCCGGCCGTCCCGCAATGGACCGCGAACTGGGCGCGACGAAATCGCTGCGCGGCGACGCCGGTCGAGTCGATGGTTGCGCCGGACGTCACGCGCCGCGAATACATCCAGTGTGCGGACGGCGCGGCCGTCGTGCTCTACATCGTGCAGGGTGGCGGTCATGTGTGGTTCGGCGGCGGACGGCTTCCCGAGTGGTTCGTCGGATCGGACAGCCGCAGCATCGATGCGACGACAACGATGTGGGCGTTCTTTCGGGCGCATCGGCTTGCGGGCAGGTAGTGAGGGGGTCGTTCGACCGTGCTACGCGCCTTCGGCGCTTCACCGGCTCACGATGACAGTGATTTCTTCACATCCGAGCTTCGGGCCGTGCCCGTCGCTGGTCCAGGAACTTGCATACAGCCGAAGCGATGAGCGCAAAGGAGCACACGAACATGACGCCGAAGAACACGATTTGTCTCTGGTACGACAAGGACGCGCTGGACGCGGCGCGCTTCTATGCCGACACCTTTCCGGATAGCAAAGTGACTGCTGTTCACGAGGCGCCGGGCGATTATCCGGGCGGCAAGAAGGGCGATGTGCTGACGGTGGAGTTCACCGTTCTCGGCGTCCCCTGCCTCGGTCTCAACGGCGGCCCGAGCATCAAACACAATGAGGCCTTCTCCTTCCAGATCGCGACGGACGATCAGGAAGAGACTGACCGCTACTGGAACGCGATCGTCAACAACGGTGGAGCGGAAAGCCAATGCGGCTGGTGCAAGGACCGCTGGGGCCTTTCCTGGCAGATCACCCCACGCGTGCTGACTGATGCGCTTGCGGCCGGCGGCGATGAGGCAAAGCGCGCCTTCGACGCGATGATGCCGATGAAGAAGATCGACGTCGCCACCATCGAGGCAGCGCGGAGGGGATGACGCCCTACACGTAGTTCTCGCGCAGCATCTCCGCGGCGGTTGCGTCGAGTTGTTCGTCCCGGCGGATTTCGTCGAAACGGCGCACCAGGTCTTCGGCGCGTACGTGCTGCCGCAGCGTGCCGGCGTAGTCGGCCAGAACGCTGCCCTGATTCATCATCACGATGCGGTCGCCGAGCGTGGCGGCTTGTTGCATCGAGTGCGTGACCATCAGCGTCGTCAGGCGATGCTGCGACACGATGCGCTCGGTGAGGCGGACGATCTGATCGGCGCTCTTGGGATCGAGAGCGGCGGTGTGCTCGTCGAGGAGGAGGAGCTCCGGGCGGCGCCAGGTGGCCATGAGCAGCGTCAGCGCCTGGCGTTGTCCGCCGGAGAGCGTGCCGATGGGATTGTGCATGCGCGTTTCCAGCTGCATGTTCAACGTGGCCACGCGGTCGCGCAGCTCGTTCTGCAGGCGCGCCGGGAGCAGGCTTCGCAGTCCGCGCCCGAGGCCGCGGCGGGCGGCGAGCGCGAGGTTCTCAGCTACCGTCATCGTCGGCGCGGTGCCGCTGAACGGATTCTGAAAGACGCGCCCGATCATCGCGGCGCGGCGATGCTCCGGCCAGCGCGTGACGTCGCGTCCGGCCACGAAGATCGCGCCGCCGTCGACGTAAAAGCTGCCCGCAACGGCGTTTAGCAGCGTCGATTTTCCGGAGCCGTTCGTGCCGATCACCGTGACGAAGGAGCCTTCCCCGATCTGCAGCGATACGCCGCGAAGCGCGCGCACTTCGTTCGGCGTGCCGGCGAAGAACGTCTTCTGCAACTCACGAAGCTGCAGCATGCCGTCTCACTTTCACTTTCTGCATCGCCGTCGGGAGGACCAGCGCGCCGAAGACGAAGATCGCCGTAACGAGCTTGAGGTCGTTCGGATTCAGTCCCCAACGCAGGGCGAGCGCGATGATCAGCCGGAAGAGCACCGACCCGAGGATCGTGCCGGTCAGCGCGGCGCCGACGCTGTCTGATCCGATGAGAGCGCGGCCGATGATGACGCTGGCAAGACCCCATACGATCATGCCGATTCCCATCTGAACGTCGGCGAATCCCTGGTACTGCGCGAGCAGCGCGCCGGCGAACGCCACGAGTCCGTTGGCGATGGCGAGGCCGATGACGATCATGTTCTCGACGCTGACGCCGAGCGCGCGGATCATCTGTTCGTTGTCGCCCGAGGCGCGCATGGCGCTGCCGAGGTTCGTCCGGAAGAAAAGCCACAGGATCAGGGCGATCACGAGAACGATGGCCGCCGCGAGCAGGAGCGATCCGAGATCGCGCGCGCTCACCGGCCACCCCATCAGCGTCGCCGAATCGTGGCCGCTGATCCATCGCCCGAGGTCCTGCGCGTAGGTGGCCAGCGTCGTGGAGGAGAGCAGGGGAAGATTGCTCTGCCCCATGACGTGCAGATTGATCGAGTAGAGCGCGGTCATGACCAGGATTCCGGAGAGCAGCTGATTGATTTTGAATCGCGTGTGCAGGATGCCGGTGCACATGCCGGCGAGCGCGCCCGCGAGAAATGCCGCTCCGCTGGCCGCGAGCGGATGCCGGCCGTGCGTGAGCATCGACGCCGCCACCGCCGCGCCGAAGGTGATGGAGCCATCCGCGGTGATGTCGGCGAACTTGAAGACGCGGTAGCTGATGTAGATCCCGAGCGCGAGCAGCGAGAGGATCAGGCCGATCGTCCACGCGGACAGCAATAGCGTCACGCCGAGCCTCCCTCAGCGATCGGAAAGATCCAGCAGAGACCGCGCTGGAATGCGCTCTCGCCCGCTCCTTCGACCGGCCTCGGGTCGCGCAGAAGATGAACGACCGAGATCACGCTTCGTGGTTGAAGCCACGCGGAAACGATGTCGGCGACCGGCAGCTTTCCGCGCGGCAGCGGCCGGAATGCGGTCACGACGGCGTGGAAGTGTCCCTGGTATTCGTCGCTGAGCGGACGGAGAAACGGCGCAATCGACGCCGGCGGCGATACGGATGCAACACCGACGACAAGAGAGCTGAAGCGCGCGAATTCGCGCTCGGGCGTGAACGATAACCATTCGCGCACAGCAGGAAAATCGAAATGGACAGCGCCGCGCGCCGGCGAGCGCCGCAGGCGCGCGCAAACGAGACCGGTGATGTCCGCGGCCATGACGATACCCACCGTTGGCGTGCCAGCCAGCGAAACCGACGCGCGCACGATGTCGCTGAGCGGAACGCCGGTGTCCGGCGTAGTCGCCTCGAAGCGCAACTGGTACGCCGGTGAGCCGCGAAACGTGATCGCGCTCAACGCCTGCACCGTCGGAACGAGTCCCATCGCCGTGCTGAGGATGTAGTCGGGCGTGGCCGTACCGTCGGTGGGCATGAACGCGGCGCCGCCGGCCGCCCCGACGAATTCGCCGAACAAATCGCGGCACTCCTCGTGGTTTGCGCCGAGGGCTCCAACGCCAAGCGCGAAGACGTCGCGGTAGATGGAGATCGCGGAAGCCTGCGACTGCAGGTCCGGAGTGCCGATCACGGAGCAGACGGACTTTTTCCCCTCGAGCACGCGGCTCTCGTAGGTCGCGCTCTCGGACTCGTCCGGCAGCGGAATGGACAGCGTCTTTCGCCGCGATCCGCCCTTGCCCGCTCCGGCGATGAGGAGCTCGACGAAGCCCATCAGGCGCAGCGTGCTGCGCGCCCGTTCCGAGGCGGCGGAAATCTCCAGCGATCCGTGGAGGGCCATCGCTTCGTTCTGGTGCTTCAGCAGAACGGCGGCGGCAGCCGAACTGAGATACGTCACGCCGGAGAAATCGAGCCGCACGTGCCTGGCGCCTTCGCGCGCCACGTCGTGCAGCACTTCATCGAGCGATTGCGACCAATGGTTGTCCAGACGTCCGGTGAGCCGAAGGTGAGCGACGCCGCCGGAACGTTCCTTAACGATTTCCACCGGTAGCTCCAATCACGTCTTTGGCCGATCGCACCAGCGCCGGCGGCAGCGAGATGTTCAGCGCGTGCGCGGCGTCGAGGTTGACGATCAGACTGGTCTTGCCGAAATCCTCGAGCGGAATCTTCGACGGATTTTCGCCGCGCATGATGCGCGCGGCGAGATGCGCGGCGTGGCGGCCGCTGTCGCGATAGTCGCGGGCCACGACGACCATCGCGCCGCCGATGGCCTGCGATTTCTGGAACGCGAAGACCGGAATGTGCGAGCGGCGTGCGGCTTCGCTGATGCTTCCGAACGCCGAGGCGGTGAGGTTACCGGGGATCTGCAGCACGGCATCGATGTCGCGCGACATCAGCGCCGCCGAGGCGTCGGGAACGTCGGTCGCCGTTTCCGCGGGCACGTACTCGATCTCGAACCCCATTCGTTTTGCCGATTCGTCGAGCGCGATCTTCGCGTTGACCATGTTCGTTTCCGCGGGGCAGTAGAGCGTGCCCAGTCGCCGGATGGTTGGAAAGTGCGTTTTCAGAATGGCGAGCGCCTCGTCGTTCGCCGGAAGCAGGCTGACGCCGGTGACGTTCGGGGCGTGATCGGTGTTGCTCTTCCCCGCTCCCGCTTTCAGACCCGACGACACGTAGTTGTAGACCACCGGGACGTTCTGCGCGCGGCGCAGCGCGGCCTGGAGAGTTGGCGTGGAGAAGGTGATGAGCATGTCCGCATGCGCGGTGAGCGCGGCGTCGACGAGCGCGGAGACGGTGGCCATGTCGCCCTGCGCATTCAGGATCTCGACCTGGTAGTCGCGCCCATCGACGAGGCCCGACTCCGTCAGCCCTTCCAGCACCCCGGCCTGCGCGTCCTTGACGTCGATCACGTCGTTGTACTGGACGAAGTAGAGCTTCCACTTGTGGCTCGCGGTCCTGGCGCGCGCGCGGTCGCGATGCTGCAGGTCGGCAAGCAACAGGATCGCCGACGCGGCCATGACCACGGCGAGGCCAAACGCAGTTCTGCGGAGGACGTTGGACACGGAACGGCGCGTATCGTCGTCGCGCCGGGAGAGCGTGTCAAGGTAGGAAGGATCGCTATCCGGCCTTGCGATCGAGGTAGGCCTTGATCCGCGACCAGTACTGATCGCGCCACGCCTGTTCGGTCTCGGGGATCAGCTCCTTCGGAACGCCGCGATGGGTCAGCACGAGCTCCGTCCCGCCATCCGGCGTCGGCTTCAATGTGAATGCCGCCATCGAAAACACGCCCTCGGGGAATCGGCGATGGCGCCAGGCCTGAACGATGCGGCGGCCGGGCACGAGATCGACGTTGATCCCGGTAACGTCACTCCCGTCGATGGAGAACGTCCCGCCAACCTTCCTGCTGATGACCGCCTGCTTGCCGGTTACCGCGCTGTGCTTTCGCGAGTCGGCCAGCAGATCGTAGACGGTTGCCGGATCAGCCTTGAATTTCACGCGCTGCTTGATGGTCTTGCACATGGTTCGCTCCTGGCCACAGGATAGTTCCGGTGCCCCAAATTCTCGCCGCGACCAACTTGCGGCAGCGATGATGGTGCGGCAATTCCATGTTTGTCGTTCCTACTATTTCCACCAGGAGACAACTAACCAAGGAGACCATTTCACATGAAGGCGATCGTGGTGACTGACCAGACTGTGGGAACGGCCGGGATGACGCTCGTGGAGCGTCCCAAGCCGCAGCCAGCGATAAACGACGTCGTCGTTCAGGTTCATGCGTCGGGATTCGTCCCGACTGAGCTGACCTGGCCTTCGACCTGGACCGATCGCCTCGGTCGTGACCGAACACCGTCGATCCCCGGGCACGAGCTGGCCGGAGTGGTCACGGCCCTTGGCTATGGCACGGCGGGCCTATCGGTGGGACAACGGGTGTTCGGCCTGGCGGACTGGTATCGCGACGGAACCCTGACGGAGTATGTCGCGATCGAGGCACACAACCTCGCGCCGCTGCCGGGCGACGTCGACTTCGCGGTGGGCGCGAGCTTGCCGATCTCGGGCCTAACCGCGTGGCAGGGACTGTTCGATTACGGCCGCCTTCAGACGGGGCAGAGCGTCCTCGTGCACGGCGCGGCCGGCGCAGTCGGGGCGATGGTGACGCAACTCGCACGAGAGACGGGCGCCTACGTCATCGGCACCGGACGCGGCGCCGACCGTCAGACGGCGTTCGACTTCGGCGCGAAGGAGTTCGTCGACCTCGACAACGATGCGTTGGAAGACGTCGGCGAAGTCGATCTGGTGTTCGATGTCATCGGCGGCGACATCGGGAAGCGGTCCGCAAAGCTGATTCGAGCCGGAGGAACACTGGTGTCCATTGTCGGACCGCCCGAGGCACGTCCCCCCGACGGATTGGTGGTCGACTTCGTTGTCGAGTCCGATCGTGCCCAACTGAGGGAGATTGTCCAGCGGGTGCGGGACGGACGATTGCGGGCGAACATCGGCACCACCTCGACCCTCGACGATGCGGTCGCCGCCTTCAACCCGACCGCGAGAATTACGGGGAAGACGATCATCCGCGTTCGTCCGTGAGCGATACGTTTTAAGTCACCTTTTTCCACGGGAGCACGAATTCGACGGTAGTGAGTTTCCTGGCGGTCGCCTATCTTGCAGCCAATGGATACGCCCTCGTAAAGGTAGGAGTGTTTGAGTTAGCCCGATCACGCAGGCATCTCCTACTCTATGGCGTCCCCTTCCTATGCTGGGGCTCTTCCATCCTGTTGGGATGCAAGATCATGGAGTACATGCGCCGCTTTGACGAGTGGTTTGCCGGTCAGAAGCTATAGCTCACCCGCGTATAGACGAACCGTCCGTTCATCCCGAACGGTGAGTTGATCGGATAGAGAAACACGCCGGCGCTTCCTACCTGCGCGGAGCCCGAGGGAGTGCCGGCGCGCAAGTTTCTGTCGGGGAAGGTGTCGAAGAGATTCTCGGCGCCGACGGCGAACGTGTATCTGCTCCAGTGATAGGCGAGCTCGAGATCGGTCAGCCATTTGGGCGAATAGGTCTGGTCGTCGAGCGGATTGATGCTCGCGCTGCAGAACTCGCCGTAGCGGCTCTCGCGCGCGGTGAAGTTCACGGCGCCCTGCGTGAAACTCTCCATCAGGCGCGTGTTGTCGCGCGGCTGGCCGCATTCGGTCCGCCGGATCTCGCCACGGTCGAACAAGGTGGCGCCAATGACGAGGAGCTGCGGCGGCGGATCATCGATGTGCGTGACTTTTGTTTTGTTGTTGCTGTATGCCGCCGACAGATCGATACGGCCACCGAGCAGCGAGCGCTGGTGATTGACGACGAGATCGTATCCGTTTGTCCGCGTGGCGATGGCGTTGGTGAAGAACCGCGCACCCGTCGCACCCAGGGGGTTGAGGATCGGTCCCAGCGCCGCCGCCGTGAAGTTACCCGTGAGAACAATGCGATGCTGGATGTCAATGTGAAAAAAGTCGGCTGTCATCTCCAGGTTCGACAGCGGCTGCCAGACCGCGCCGCCGCTATAGTTCCGTGACGTCTCCGGTCGCAACAGTTTCGCGCCCAACGCCACGGCGACCGGGCTGCTCACGGGAGCGGTCAAAACATCGAACGGTTCGACGTTGCCGGTGATGGAGCTGCGGATGAAGTTCGTGCTGGCGGCCGAGAACCACGATTGGCCGAGCGACGGCGCGCGGAAACCGGTGCTGACCGCGCCGCGGAAAATGAGCGGCTTGGCGGGCGTGTAGCGCAGCGTGAGTTTCTCGTTCGTCGTGCCGCCGAAATCGCTGAAGTTTTCATGCCGCGCCGCGATCCCGACGCGGAGTTGCGTCAGCACGTCGCCTTCGGTGTCGACGTAAATCGCTTTGCTGTTGCGCGACGTATCGACCTCGTTGGACGGACGGAAGCCGGGGAACACCTGAGAGCCCGGCGCGGACTTGCCGCCGGCCTGATTCAGTTTGCCGCCATCGATGTAGGAGTTCGGCTCACCCGCGGTGATCTCATAACCCTCGCGCCGGTATTCGACGCCGGCGGCGACGTTGATCGGACCGGCCAGTCCGAGGTTGAAGCCGCGGGAGAAATCGACGTTCGCAATCGTTTGGCGGTCGCCGAGCGCGCCGGCATAGAACGAGGTCTGATTCGCCGTCGGACCGAGGGACACGTTGAGCGAATGACGGACGTAGAAGTCCATCTTGTTGCGGCCGTAGCCGGCGCTGGCATCGTAAAACCACGCACCGGCCTGGCCTCGCACGCCGGCGGTCAGCGCCTGGTCGGCGATTCGCGGCTCGATCAGCGGCAGGTAGCCGAGCGGATAGATCTGCGGCCAGTCGGTGGAATCGAGCGCGCGGCGATAGTTGCCGCCCGCCGATCCGTGACGCAGATCGTACGTCCCGAAGGCGTAGAAGACCTGCTTGCCGTCCGCGCTGATCGGAAGATTGAGGTTGGCGAGCGACATGACGTCGCGCTCATACGCGTCGCCCCAGTGCGTGTTCGGTTGGGGAACGGCGTTGTTGCCGGCGTCACCCTTGACGATCTGATCGCGCGGGTCGTTGAGGGCGCGGTTGGTGTCGTAACGATCGCGGTATTCGACGGTGGCGAAGACCGCGCCGCGGCCGACGTTCCATCCGCCGCTGAGGTTGGAGTCGACCATCTGGCCGTCGCCGTGCGTCGTCCCGCCGCCCTTCACTTCCAGCTTCAGCGGCTGAGCGTCCGATTTGAGAACGAGATTGAGCACGCCGGCGATCGCGTCCGATCCGTACTGCGCAGCCGCACCGTCGCGAAGGATTTCGACGCTGTCGATCGCCGAGGCTGGGATGGCGTTGAGATCGACGCCGGCGGAGCCGCGGCCCACGGTGCCGTTGACGTTCACCAGCGCGGCCACGTGCCGCCGCTTGCCGTTCACCATGACCAGCACCTGATCGGGACCCAGTCCGCGCAGAGTCGCTGGGCGGACGCTGTCCGTGCCGTCGGAGAGCGTCGGCCGCGGGAAGTTGAACGAGGGCGCGACTTTCTGGATGATCTGATTCGTTTCCGTCGACGGCGCCGACTCGATCTGGGCGTGCGTGATGATGTCGACCGGCACCGCTTTCTCGGCCTCTGCATTCACGGCGCGCGACCCCACGGTGATCTCCTGTCCGAAAGACACCCGCAACGGGAAATCGAGCGTGACCTCGGCGGCACCGAGAGTGGCGGTGGCGGTGCGTGTCTGAAAGCCCTGCAGCGCTGCGCTGACTTTCACCGTCTGGCCGGCGCGACCGGACGTCACCGGGATCTGATACCTCCCCTCCGCATCGGTGACCGTACGGAGATTCAGCTCGTCGATCGAGACCGTGACCCCGGGCAAAGGCGCGCCATCCGACGCGAGCGTCACGCGTCCACGCACCGTCGTAGCCTGCTGCGCATAGAGAGCGAGCGAAAAGAACAGAGCCACGAAAGTGGCGATGCGGGACGTCTTAGTCATGACGCGCTCCTTTTGTGTTGAGAGCGCGAGTATAAGCCTGCGCGGGGTGCATGCCGCGCGCGAATGGTCTTTGGACGACAGCTAACGCTGCTTGGCTGTGAGAATTGGACGTATTCGAACGGCCGCGCCAGCAAATGGAGCTTGATCAGAAGGACTGGTGGCCGAGGTTTGGCCAACCTGCGCTGCGGTGCGTCGCCGCTGGCTGGGAGTACTGGGCGAGTATCGAACCGCCGTGCTCGCTATCACTCAGACTCTGCATCGAGAGGCTGCAGAAGCTTGTCGCCTAACGAGCGGAGGGTATGCGGCCGGTCCTTAAGCGCTGCTCGTACGGTGCTGAGCTCTTCGCTGGTTGCAAAGATGACTTGCTGATGGTGATCGCGCGCCAGCGTTGCGCGCTTAACGAGACGTTGGAAGCTCATCTTCGCGGTGCTTTGCTGGCGCGGTTCATCGAAGATGAGAAGACCGAGATGGTTCGTGGGCAGGTGCCGTGCGACTTCGAGCAATCCAACCATGTAGGACCAGATGACGCGAATCATGTCGCTGGCTGAAGCATCAGCTTCGACATCGAATCCATCCGATTCGGGCAGGTAAGTGGAACGCGAAATTTCGATCTTTGCGACGTCCTCGCTCGAAAAACCGTAGTCACGAAGCTGCTGACGGAACGACTCTTCGAGAGTCTTGATCTTCGCTTCATCCTCCACGGACATGTCGGCGTCGCCAAGCGCTGCACGGCGAGCCTGAAGTGCAGCCCATCGCGTGGCGAGGTCGGAGAAGCGCGTGAGCAGGGGGTCGAACGAGTCGAGCAACTTATTTAGTTCGCGAACGTGTGTTTCGAGCGTGATGCGCTCCTCGACATCGGCGGCGGAAGGGAGACGAGGGTCTGAAATCAGCGTTGCGCGCAACGAGCGGATTCGGTTCCGAACGTCAGCGATGCGACGATTAGTCGCGGTGAGTAGCGTCTTATTGGACGAGAGACGTGCAAGCGACTCGGATTCCACCAACTCAAAAACCGCGATCTGCTGGTCGACGAACTTCAGGTTGTCTTCGATCGGCATGACCAACGATGAGGCATCATCGTGCAGAACATCACCGTGCAGCTCCTGTCGGCACGTGGGACAGATGCCTTCCAACGCCGAGATCGCCTGATCGGATCCGAGGCGATGAAGCTTCTGCGTGTCCTTCATGCGGCGGATGTCATCACGGAGCACTTCGAGTCGGGCACGCGTTGCGTCGAGCTCGGCGGACTCCTGTTCGATGACCGCGACGAGAGAAGTAGCTTGATACTGCAACTCGGCGAGTTCCCCTTCGGCTTCTTCAAGATCGATTTGCCGCTGATCTGCTACTTCAGAAACTATGGGGACCGGCTGATCGGTCAGCTCGTGGAGCCGAGCCTGCTCGCGCTTCAAGATCTCAGTGACGAGTTCGAGATCGGTTCCGCGCGGAATGACGAGCCGTGGTGTTACTTGAGGGGGCCACGACGAAACCGGCTGGTCCGGGAGGTAGTCAGCGATGGCGCCGAAGACCCGCGCGAGCGCTTCCGCCGCGCCGAGGTTTTCCTTCCAATCGGTGCGCGCAGCGTCCATTTCGTTGCGCAGGGTCTGGCGTGCAATTGCCAGCTCGTAGGCGTCGAGATCGAGTAGGAATTCCAGTGCGCGCTTCCATACGTCGCGAATGCCGAAGTGTGAGGGGAAGCGACTGCGGATCGAAGCCCATCCGCGTTTCTGTTCTACGAAGAGGAGCGGGAACACGGCTTCGACGTAAAGTGGCACGTCTGGCCCGTTGAAACGCGGCACCGTGGGCAGCGACCATCCGACGAAGTGGGCAAGCATGTTGTGAAAGCCGTGGGTCTGGGTGGCGGCGCCCGGCTGACGGACGTAGTAGTCCGTTTTCTTAGCCGCACTGCCGGGATCAGAGATCATCGCGCCGTCCCACACGCTGACGAGGTAGGTGCTCTCGCCGCCCGCAACGGGGCGGCGGATCGTGAGCACGTGATCCTTAGCGTTGCGAATCTGCAAGAAGATTTCTGAGCTAATAACCGTCTCGGCCTGGTCATTGATGTTCAGATGATCCGTCAACGCGTTGGGGAGAAAAGGGGCATGGCTCGTAGTAATCATCGCGTCGAGGCCGAGGCCATACGCGATCGAGTTGATGCACGTGGACTTCCCCATCGAGTTGTCCGCATGAAGGACGTTCAGCCCTTCCTCGAAGTCGAGGCGAATCCCGCGAAGACCGTTGGCGGTAGCGACGCGAATCAGTAGTGCATCGATTCTCAGGCTCATGGTGTGGTTAGAACCATCCCTCGAGGACGTGCTTGCGTAGCGTACGCATGGCTGCTTTCTCGACCGACAGGAGGTCACCATCCGCGTCGATGGACTTGAGGAAGGCGGAGCCCGAGTCGGTGAGTTCGATACGGGCGGCGTCGATCGTTATCAACTTTTCGGCCACAGCGAAACGGAGAGCGGCATCAACGAGAGGGTCGTACCGAATGATCGTCCGTCCCAAATCAGCGAGCCCGTTCATCTCTTTGACGGCAGCCGCGCGATCCGCTTCCTGAACAGCCCAATCGAGAAAATGGAGGCGTTTCAGCGTTGACTTGTTGCCGCGGGAACAGTCGCGGAGGAGCAGGAGGAGAATGGCGAGACGATACGCCAGCCTCTCGTCAGCAGCGAGCGGAATCGGCCGTCGCTTAAAGCTAAACGGAACGTCGAGGAGCGAAGCTAATTCGCCGTCCTGCATGGCGTTCAGAAGTTCAGTGGGCATCGAAAGATCCAATCCGCTGCAGCTTCCCATGCAAGTTGTTTCGCGACGTCACGGGACATTCCAGGAACGTTCTCGAAGAGATGCTGCTCGAAAGAATCGATGGTTTGCTGAAGCCGTGCGTTGGCAACGGTGGCGCCGAGCAGTGACTCCGCTTCGAGCGTCTGCTCGCGCTGCGACTTCAGGCGTCTAGCGCTGTTCGCGAGCGCAGGATATTTCGCATCCAGCGTTTGCAGAGTGGTCTCACCGCGGACATAAAGACGAGCGAGCTGCTGAACGAACGGTTCCTGTTTCGGCGGCGGAATGACGTTCGCCACCTTTTCGCGAGCGGTAACGAGGAACTGAGGATTCTGCTGCGACCACGCGTCCACTACTTCCTCGGCAGGTGCCGGCGTGTCGACTTCGATCTTGTGCGCACCGATCGTGACGAGCTTCGCCTTTTCAGCTTCAAAGGTCTGCTCGTCGACGACGCCGACGCGGAAGTCGGGCGTCACGTAGCTGAGGTTGAGGTCGCGGACTTCCTTCGTTTTCGTGGTGGCGTGCTGGACAAGTTTAGCGCTGTCGAAGACGGGCACGACGAGAAGCCAGTTCGCGATCTTCATCTCGCCGAACATCTTTAAGAGGTCACTACCGTTTTTGCAGAACTTGTTGATGTCGGCGGTCATCTTGTCGCGCTGCTTTTCGTACAAATCCTTCGCCGTCGTGAGTGCTTCGGGCGCGTACGATTGGTAGGCGTTGCCGTCAGTCGAGAAGCCTTCAATTCCGAAATCGCCGACGTGGCGATCCGGCACCTTCTGGAAGTGGCCAAGGCCATATCGGGCCGTCAGCCAGAGGTTGACGGCGAGCTGCCAGTCGTCGGGACTCCAGAATTGCGGCGGCATGCTGGGTTAACGTCGTTCGCTTGATTCATGCGTCACCCTTATCCGAGCGTCAAATTCACCCCTGGAGGTGAGCCCGGCGGTGTCGCAAACGGCTTCGAGCGATCAACTCCGAAGCGCCTGCGGGATGACGACACGCCACTATAAAGCCTTGGCGGGACCTGTGAGTTCGAGTCCCTGTCTCTCTCCTCGTCGAAAGTCGAAGATTTTACAGGGCTGAAAAGCTGGCTGGGAGACAGGGAGTCGAACCCCGATTGAGCGGTTCAGAGCCGCTTGTCCTACCATTGAACGATCTCCCAGAACTGGCAGGCGGTGGATGCTACACGGCGCTAAACCGCCCGGTCAATATCCTCATTCCGTGCGGTCGCGGACAGAGCCGATCCGCGTTTCGTGCGACAATCGCCGGGCGAGGATGAGGACGTGTTACCCGAAGTTTTCGAGTGTCCGCAGTGCCAGCGGCAGTTTGTTTTCGAGCTCGTCGAGAATGCCGACGACCGCTCCATCTACTGCCCGCAGTGCAAGCGCTACCTCGGCGAGAAGGACCTCAACTTCATCCTCATCTCCGAGATCGAGGAGCTGACCGAGCGCCTTCGCTTCGAGCGCGAACGGCTGGAGAAGGACGAAGCGGTCTACTCCATGTCCGACTGCGATGCCGAGTTGAAACTGTACGGCAGCGAGGTCCACAAGGTCGTTCACATCCTCCGCAAAGCCGTCGCCGAGCTGGACGCGCTCAAAGAGCAGTACCGGTAAGTCCGCACATCACCACATCAGTACCAGATGCTTGGCGAGGTAGTACCAGAGGCTGGCGGAGATCAGCAGCGTGAACCATCGCGCGGCTGAATACGACGGGATGATCAGGGCGGCGCTGACGAGGAAAAGGTCGGCGAAGATGCGCAGGAAGCCGTAGTCCTCGATCCAGATCGTGTGCGGAAGGATCGAGAAAATCGCCAGATAGCCGAGCCAGGCCAGCCGCCACTCCAGCGGCGCGCGCGAACGGCGCCACACCAGCACCACGACGATCACGATCGCGGCGAGGAAAAGGCTCTCCAGAAAATAGAGACGCTCCTGATGATTGCGGCGGAAGGCTGCCGCTGCCAGAAAGTGCGCGAACTCGACGAATGGCAACGCTCTGTCAGGCGCTCCCGCTCGCAAGGGCGATACGCCCCAGCGAAAGGCGAGAACGACTTGCCACACGGCGTACACGGCGACTGGAATCGAGAACGTGATCGCCGCGACGCGCCGCTCGCGATGCAGGACGCGTTCGATCAGCCACGCCGCGGCGAGTGCGAAGGCGAGCAGCAGGGTCGTTTCGCGCGTCAGCACCGCGCAGGTCAGCAGGATCGCCGCGGCCGCGTTTCGCCGCGAGGCGAACGCCCAGATCGCGCCCATCGCAAATGCCGCGGCGACGATCTCGGCGAGGTCGCGCGACAACGTCAGGACGAAGCCGGGATAGAGCGGCACGATCACGCCCCACAACGCGTTCAGGCCGAATCGTTTCGCGAATGCTCCGCCGAACGCCGCCATCGCCGCGGCCGCGGCGATGTTGACGATCACGAGCAACCACGGAATCCAGCGCACCTGGCCGAGCGACAACAGCCAGACGATGAGCGGATACAGGACGCGCTGCTGCCGGTACGGTGGGTTGTCGATTCTGATGCCGTGCGCCGCCTGAACGGCGGTGAACGGATTGATCGCGAGCCGATAGAACCAGACGCCGTCGTAACCGCCGATGTTCGGGATCACCGTCAGGCCGGGCGGCACTTTCGACGCATCGACATTCACGCCGCCCGCGATGACGAAGAGCGAAACGTCGCCGCCCCTCGTCCGCAGCAGCAGACCGAAAAACGCGATGTAGCAGATCGCGATCACGATCGCCGGGGCGAGCGGCGAGTTGATCCACGTCCGCGGTTTCATCGGCGCGAATTATCCACCGTAACTTTTCGGCCGCTGGGCGGTTTAATGAGCGATTCATGGATCGCGCGAACGAAACTCACGAGCGGCTGTTGATCGAAGCCGCGCAGAACGACCCGAGCCGGTTCGCGGAGTTGTACGAGCAAAACTTCGGTCGGGTGTGGGCGTTCGTGATCCGCCGCGTTCACGATCGCACCGCGGCCCAGGACATCACCTCGGAGGTGTTTCATCAGGCGCTGGCGAACGTGAAGCGGTTCGAGTGGCGCGGCGTGCCGTTCGCGGCGTGGCTGTATCGGATTGCGGCGAATGCGATCGCTGATCACTTCGCAAAAACGGCGCGCGAGCAGGGCAACGAACAGGAATCGGCTGTCCCGCCGCGCGAGATCGAAGACATCGAGCGCCGCGCGTCGCTGTACCGCTTCGTCGATCGCCTTCCGGCCGAACAGCGGCGCGTTCTGGTGATGCGATTCGCCGAGGAGCGCAGCATCCGCGAGATCGCCTCGGCAATCGGCCGGAGCGAAGGCGCGGTCAAACAACTTCAATGGAGAGGGCTGCAAACGTTGCGGTCCCGAATGGGCGTGAACCATGGCTGAGCGCGATCTGATCGAACGGCTCGACGATGCGATCGAGGCCATCCTGTCCGGCCGGCAGGAAGGTCTCGCGCTGGCCGAGCCGGAGCTGGCCACGCTGCTGATGGTCGCGGACGATCTGCGCGCGCTGCCGGATCCGGAATTCAAATCGAAGTTGCGGGCGGAGCTGTTTCCGCCGATGGAGGATGCGATGACGACGATGACTGCTGAAGAAGTGACGACGAAGTTCCCCTCGATCCGGCCGTACCTGCTCGTTCCCGACGCCGACGGCATGATCGCGTTCCTGCAGGAAACGCTCGGCGCCGAATTGCTGGGACGCTATCCCGATGCCGAGGGACGGGTGATGCATGCGGCGTTGCGCGTTGGCGATTCGCTCATCGAAATGGGCGAGCCGGCGAGCGGAGTCAAGCCGATGGCGGTGCACATCTATCTCGACGACGTCGACAGCGCGTACAACCGCGCGCTCGCAGCCGGTGCGACGCCGACGCATCCGCTGACCGATCAGGCGTACGGCGATCGCGAGGGCGGCGTGAAGGATCGCTGGGGCAACATCTGGTATCTGGCCACGCATCAGGAGGACGTCACCGAGGAGGAGTTGATGCAGCGTTTCGGCGGCGGCGGGAGCAAGCCCCGGAAGGTGCCTGGCGTCGGTCCGCGTCCCGAGGGGTATCACACGGTCACGCCGTTCCTGCATGCGCGCGGCGCGCGAAACCTCATCACCTTCCTTGAGAACGCATTCGGCGGGACGACGGCTCACGTCACGGAAATGCCGGGCCGCGAGGTCGCGCATGCCGCGGTGCGCCTCGGCGACTCGCTGATCGAGCTCGGTGAAGCGCATGGCGAATCGCTGCCGATGCCGGCCGCGATGCACCTCTTCGTCGATGACGTCGACGCCGTTTACGAACGCGCCCTCCGCGCCGGGGCGACCTCGGTCGAGCCGCCGGCAGACAAGCCGTACGGCGAACGGGGAGCGTGGGTGATCGATCCATTCGAGAACCAGTGGTTCATCGCGACTGCGAAGGGGTAACGGTTCACGCGGAGGCGCAGAGAAACCCCAGGGCGAAACATCCGTAGCACACCCCGACAAATCACGATCGAGGTGTGTTCATGCGGATGATGAGAGTTGCGGTGGCGTTGATCCTTTCCTTGGCGGCGAGCGGCGGGTTCGCACAGTCGAAAGAGCGCGCGGACATTCCGGAGCCGGCCAAGTGGCGGCTCACGGATCTCTATCCGAGCGACGAAGCGTGGCGCGCGGCCAAGGACAAGCTCGTGGCGCGCATCCCCGAAGTGCAGAAGTACAAGGGGACGCTCGGCCAGTCGCCCCAGCAACTCGCGGCCGGGTTGGCCCTCATCAACGATCTGAACAAAGAGTTCTCGCGCGTCTACGTTTACACGGGACTCATCTCCGATGAGGACACCCGCGTGGAGAAGTACCGGGCCATGAAGCAGGAGATGGATCAACTCGGATCGTCGTTCGGAGCGCAGACGGCGTTCGTCGAGCCGGAGATTCTGAAGATCGATCGCGCCACGATCGATGCGTACATCGCCAAGGAGCCGAAGCTCGCGCCGTACGCGTTCTATCTGCACGATCTTCTTCGGCGTCAGGCGCACACGTTGTCGGAGCCCGAGGAGAAGATCATCGCCGACGCGGGGCTGATGTCGTCCGCACCGGGCGACGTCTACGGCGTCTTCACGAACGCCGATTTCCCGTTCCCCACGGTCACGCTCGCTGACGGAACGACGCGGAAACTCGACCTGGCCACGTTCTCCGTTTCGCGTTCGCTGCCGAACCGCGACGATCGCAAGAAAGTCTTCGAGAGTTTCTTCGGCGCCCTCGGCGACTATCGCGGAACGATCGGCACGGCGCTCAACGCCGAGGTGCAGAAGGATTTGTTCTACATGCGGGCGCGGAAGTATCCGACCACGCTCGACTCCGCGCTCGAGCCGGACGCCATCCCGACCTCGGTCTACACGAAGCTGATCGACGGCGTGAACGCGAACCTGCCGACGTTCCATCGCTATCTCAACCTGCGCAAGCGGATGCTCGGCCTCAAGGATCTGCACTACTACGATCTCTACGCGCCGCTCGTCGCCAACGCCAAGCTCGAATACTCGCTCGACGAAACAAAGAAGAACATCCTCGGCGCGCTTGCGCCCCTCGGCACCGGCTACACCAGCGTCATCGAGCGCGCATTCAACGACCGCTGGATCGATCTCTATCCGAATGCCGGCAAGCGCACGGGCGCGTATTCGAACGGCGGCGCGTACGACGTGCACCCGTACATGCTCATCAACTTCAACGGCCGCTACGACGACGTGAGCACGGTGGCCCACGAGCTCGGCCACACGATGCAGAGCTACTTCTCGAACAAGAACCAGCCGTATTCGACTGCCGGCTATCCGATTTTCGTGGCCGAGGTGGCGTCGACGTTCAATGAAGCGCTGCTGAACGATTACATGCTCAAGCAGATCAAGGATCCGGCCACGCGCCTCTCACTCCTCGGCAACTATCTCGAGAACATGAAGGGCACCGTCTTCCGCCAGACGCAGTTCGCCGAATTCGAACTGCGCATTCACCAGGCGGCGGAGAAGGGCGAGCCGCTGACCGGCGACTCGTTCGACAAGATGTACCTCGACATCGTGAAGCGTTACTACGGCGACGACAAAGGCGTGTGCATCGTCGACGACGTGGTGAAGCACGAGTGGGCCTACATCCCGCACTTTTACCGGACGTACTACGTCTATCAGTACGCGACGTCGGCGACGGCGTCGGCAGCGTTGTCGGAGAAGGTGCTGTCCGGCGATGCGAACGCGACGAAGCGCTACCTCGCCTTCCTCTCCGCCGGCGGATCGAAGTATCCGATCGATCTGCTCAAGGACGCGGGCGTGGACATGACGACGTCCGAGCCGCTCGACCTGACGATGAAGAAGATGAATCGCGTAATGGACGAAATGGAAGCGATCCTGAACAAGTAGGCGCTGCGCGCCGTTGTCGGTTGTCGGTTGGTTGCGGCTCTTCGCCGCGTTGTCGGGGGCGGGACGCGCGATAGCGCAATTCGTTCCATCGAGAGTCCGAAGGCGGATGAGGGGGCGGAGCTTGCGCGACCTGCGGTTTCAGGCGCCGCCCCTCACCCGCACTCCGCTTCGCTTCGTGTCTCCCTCTCCCCGGAAGAAGCTCGGGGAGAGGGACTCTCGCGCGCGTTCGTTCCATCGAGCGCCTTCTCCCCCGCGGTTTTTGCGGGGGAGAAGGTGCCGAAGGCGGATGAGGGGGCGGAGCTTGCGCGACCCGCGGTTTCAGGCGCTGCCCCTCACCCGCACTGCGCTTCGCTTCGTGTCTCCCTCTCCTCGGAAGAAGCTCGGGGAGAGGGACTCACGCGCAATCAACCGACAACGGACAACACGCGCGCAGCGCGGAGCTATCCGGGGAACCGTCCCCGCCCGCCCATCCCGCCCCGTCCGCCGCGGCCTCCGTAGCCGCCGCGGTTGGGGCGATCGGTGTCGCGGTTGCGCGATGCGCTGAGCGCGGTCTGCAGCGCATCCCATTGCTGCTGCGTCAGGACGGTTCGTTCGTCGGCGAGGAGTTGGACGCGGCGATCGAAGAGCGCGTCGCGGACGCCGCGAAGTCGCTGGCCGGCGCCGGTGATGTCGGCGGCCGACGGCTGCGCCGACTCGACCATCTGCCGCAGGTCGCGCATGGCCACCATGCTGTCGCGCTCCAGCTTCGCGATCTCTTCATTCTGATCGTGACTGATGCGATCGAGCGACGCGGTCTGATCCGCGCTGAGGTTGACCGCGACACTGATCTGCGGATCGCGCCACCACTCGGACGGTGGCAGCATCTCCAATCCGTCGCCCGCACCCTCGGCGCGTGCGCGGGTAAAACCACCGCCTGCGCCTCTGCCGCCGGGATAACCCTGCGGACCGCCGCGTCGAGGTTGGTCCATGTCGGACGTGCAGGCAACGAAAGCGAAGGCGAGAAGGGCGATTGTGTATGTGGGTTTCATGCGACCGAGGCTACGACTTGGGTCAAGCGGCGTTGAAGCAGACTTGTGACGTTTGCCGTAAAATCCGCGCGGTCCACAAATCCATCAGAAACGAGGCGCGTATGCGATCGACGATCGTCGCAGTTCTCTCCCTCTTCATGGCCACCGCTGTGCTCGCGCAGTGGGAGCCGCCCAACGCGCCGAAGATGCCGGACGACGGCGGGCCGCCGCGCGTCTACTTCGCCCATTCCTATTACCAGGAGAGTCCGACGGTGGCCGGCCTCGACGACCGTCTCACGCTTCACGTCCAGAACTTCGGCACTCTTCTGAAACAGGCCAACGGCAACTGCCAGGGAATCGTGCTCTTCATCGACGGCATGGCGCTCAAGGGCGACAAGCCGGAATCGTGCGATACGTCCAGCGGCCATATTCGCTACCGTCTCCTGCGGGACAAGAACGACGACGTCGCGTGGCACACGCTCCTCGGCAGTCCGCACAAGTACACGCATCCGGTGAGCGTGAGCGTCGGAACGGATGCGCAGTTCTCGATTCCCAGCAGCGCATCGTTCGATCTCGAGGTCATCCCGCGCATTCAGTTCCGCATCTTCATGCTCATCTTCGTGATCGCGCTGGGCATTTTCATCTACCTCTGCCGCACCACCAGCCTGGTGCGCAGCGGAACGCATCCCGTACCGCACGAGCGTCCGTATTCGCTGTCGCTCTTCCAGATGTCGTTCTGGTTTTTTCTCGTCATCGCCGCATATGTCTTCATGTGGCTGATCAACGACGAGCTGGATACGATCACCGACTCGATCCTCGGCCTGATCGGCATCGGCGCGGCCACGGCCCTCGGCGCCGCGCTCATCGACAAGAACAAGACGGCGCCGCAGCCGGACGAGCCGGGCGGAAAGTCCGAAGGCTTCCTGCACGACGTGATGAGCGACCCCACCGGCGTGAGCCTGCACCGCTTCCAGATGTTCGTCTGGACGCTGGTCCTCGGCGTGATCTTCGTCGGCTCGGTCTATAAGAACCTGGAGATGCCGGAGTTCAGCGCCACGCTCCTCGGCCTGATGGGCATCAGCTCCGGTACCTACCTCGGCTTCAAAGTTCCGGAAAAGCAGGGAAGCGACACACCGCCAGGTGCGACGACGCCATCGCCCGAACCGGAGACGCCGGCATAGCGGAGCATGTGGCACAGACACTCTTGTCTGTGCTGCTGGGAGGCTTGGCGTTATCTCGAAAGTTGCGCGATGTCAAAAGCACAGACAAGAGTGTCTGTGCCACATCAGCCGCTGCTACGAATCGAGCAGCTCGAGAATCGCCGTCAGCTCCCGCTTCACATCGCCGAGCGCTTTGCTGACGTCCTTCGCCGGCTGCGGTGCCGGAGCCGCAACCTCGGCGACAGGCGCTGCCAGCTCGACGTCGAGCTTCTTTTTCGCCCCAGCGATGGTGAATCCTTCGGAGTAGAGAAGCTGCTTGATGCGAAGGATGATGTCGATCTCACGCCGCGTGTAGAGACGCTGCCCGCCGCCGCTCTTGCTCGGCGCCAGCGGCGGAAACTCCGTCTCCCAATAGCGCAACACGTACGGCTGCACGTCCGCGATCTTGCAGACCTCGCCGATCTTGTACAGCCGGTCTTCGCCGTCAGTGGACATCGACGCGATTATAGGACCGCGCTCTTCACACCAGATGCTCGTGAATCAGCGGCCGCTCCTCCGGCTTCTCGTCTCCGAACGTCACGAACGCAAGATATCGCTGCGTCAATTCGGACGCGTCGCGCTGCGCGGTGCCGAGCTGGATGCGGGCGATCGTGTCGCCGGCGCGGACTTCATCGCCGGACTTGCGGTCGAACATCACGCCGGCGGCGTAGTCGATCACGTCGTCCGCCTTCTTGCGGCCGGCGCCGAGGTCGACGGTGAACATGCCGGCCTGGTAGGTGTCGATGAAGGTGATGAAACCGGACTGCGGCGCCTTCACCTCGATCGTCGTACGGGGCTGGGGCAGGAGCGAGTAGTCATCGACGATCGACGGATTTCCGCCCTGCGCAGCGATCCACTTGCGGGCCTGTTCGAGCGCTTTTCCGGAACGAAGCGCATCCGCCAGCGCGGCATTGGCGGAGGCTTCGTCGAATTTGCCCGACATCACCAGCACGCGTACCGCCTGCGCGCGCGTGACTTCCTCGACGTCGGCGGGGCCGTTGCCTTTCAGCACCTCGATCGTCTCGATGATCTCGTTCGCGTTGCCTGCAGCGACGCCGAGCGGGCGATCCATGTCGGTGATGAGCGCCTCGACCCGCGTGCCGGAGCCGGCCGCGGCGGCGATGAGGCTCTGCGCCAACGCTTTCGAATCCTGATAGCGGCGCATGAACGCGCCGCTGCCTGTCTTCACATCGAGGATGAGCGCTGAGGCGCCCATGGCCAGTTTCTTCGACATGATCGACGCGGTGATCAGCGGCAGCGACTCGACGGTTCCGGTCACGTCGCGCAGCGCGTAGATTTTCTTGTCCGCCGGAGCGATGCCTTCCGTCGACGTCGAGATCACGCACCCCGAGTCGGCGATGCTCTGATCGAACTGTTCGCGCGAGAGGCGCGCGTTGAATCCCGGAATCGCTTCGAGCTTGTCCAGCGTGCCGCCGGTGTGACCAAGTCCGCGGCCTGACAGCATCCCGATCGGGATTCCGCACGCCGCCACCCACGGCGAGAGCACGAGCGACACCTTGTCGCCCACGCCGCCGGTGGAGTGCTTGTCGGCGATGAAGTCGTACTCGCTGCGCAGATGCCACTGGTCGCCGCTGCGCAACATCGACTGCGTCAGCGTGGCCATCTCCTCGGCCGTCATGCCGTTGATGGCGATCGCCATCAGCAGCGCGGACATCTGGTAATCGGGAATCTCTCCGCGGGTATAGCGCTCGATGAACAGCTCGATCTCGCGCGTTTCGAGCGGCGCGCCGCGGCGCTTGCGATTGAGAACTTCATACACGTTCAGTTCGGACATAGCGGGCGATTGTAGTATTCGCCGCCATGAAAGCCGTGGTCCTGCTCAGCGGCGGCCTTGACTCCGCAACGGTTCTCGCGATCGCGAAGAGTGAGGGGCGCGATTGCTACGCGCTCTCGTTTGCGTATGGGCAGCGCCACGGGATCGAGCTCGATGCCGCGCGTCGCGTTGCGGATTCGATCGGCGTCGACGAGCACGTCGTCTTCCCGATGGACCTACGGCTCTTCGGCGGCAGCGCGCTGACCGCGGATGTCGATGTTCCGAAAGATGCTGCGGGCGCCGCCGGAATCCCGGTCACGTACGTCCCCGCGCGCAACACGATCTTCCTCTCGCTCTCCCTCGGATACGCGGAATCGCGCGAGGCGCAGGAAATCTGGATCGGCGTGAACGCCGTCGACTTCAGCGGCTATCCCGACTGCCGGCCCGAGTTTCTCGACGCGTTCCAGCGCGTGATCGTGACCGGTACCCGCAGCGGCGTCGAACACGGCGAGCCGCGCCTCGTCGCACCGCTGGTGACGATGTCGAAGGCGGAGATCATCCGCCGCGGATCGTCCCTCGGCGTCGACTATTCGCTCACTCATTCCTGCTACGACCCCGATGTTCACGGGCTGGCCTGCGGACACTGCGACTCCTGCATTTTGCGGAGGAGAGGATTCGAGGAGGCAGGCGTCGCCGATCCCACCAAGTATCACCCCCTGTCATCCTGAGCCGCCGAAGTCCCCGGAGGGGACGGAGGACGGTCGAAGGACCCCCTCCCTGTTAACAAAGGGCGGCGGTATTTGAACGAGGCAAGCACGCATGGGGTCCTTCGACCGTGCTTCGCCGGCTCAGGATGACAGTGCGCGCCTCTTCGCGCATGATTCGGCGTCGATGCTTCGGGTAACGGAGATTTTTCACAGTATCCAGGGCGAATCCACCCATGCCGGCCGCCCGTGCGTTTTCGTGCGGCTCGCCGGATGCAACCTCCGCTGCACGTGGTGCGATTCGGAGTACACCTTCACCGGCGGCGAGAAGATGTCGATCGAGGATGTGATCGAGCGCGTGAAGAGCTACGGATGCGATCTCGTCGAAGTCACCGGCGGCGAGCCGCTGGCGCAGAAGGAAGCGTTCGGATTGATTGAACGGCTCTGCAATGACGGTTTCGAAGTATTGATCGAGACCTCGGGATCGATCGACATCGAGCCGGTCGACCGCCGCGCGAAGATCATCCTCGATGTGAAATGTCCGGGTTCTAATGAAGAAGACAAGAACTACTGGCCAAATATCGAGAAGCTCCGGCCGCACGATGAAATCAAGTTCGTGATCGCCGATCGTGCCGACTACGACTGGGCGCGCGGCATCATCGACGAGCGCAAACTGGCCGGACGTACGATTCTTTTCTCGCCGGTCTGGGGCGAGATGGAGATCAAGCCGCTCGCGGAATGGATGCTCGCGGACCGCGTGCCGGCGCGCCTGCAGACGCAACTGCACAAACACATCTGGGGCGCGGACGTGAAGGGAGTCTGATGAAGAAACCGACGCTCGACCACATCGGCATCGCCGTGAAATCGCTCGAAGCGGCGAAGATTTATGAAGCGCTCGGCCTCTCCATCGATCACGTCGAAGTCGTCGCGACGCAAGGTGTCCGCACCGCGTTTCTGTCGGCGGGCGATGCGAATATCGAGCTGCTCGAACCGACCGGCCCCGATTCGACCGTTGCGAAGTTCATCGAGAAACGCGGCGAAGGAATCCATCACATCTGCTTCCGCGTCGACGACATCGAGGCGCACCTCGGCCGCCTCAAAGCGCTCGGCTACCGCCTCATCAACGAGTCGCCGGTGCCGGGCGCGCACGGCTGCCGCGTCGCGTTTCTCCATCCCGCGGCCGGCAACGGCGTGCTGATTGAATTGAGCGAGAAGAAATGATCGAAGGATTCGCGCCGGCATCGCTCGTCATCGCCAATCTGGTGAATCCGAAAGAGAAATTCTTCGGCGTGCTGGTGGCGCTCTCTGCTGCCGGCATCACGATCCGAGGGATCAATCTCGACGCGTTCGAAGACTGGATTCACCAGATCGCGCGCAACGAAGATCCCGACCTCGACCTGATCACGATGTTCGTGCCGCTCTTCCGCGTCGAACGGATCTTCCTCGATGAACCGTCAGGCGCGATCAAGTCGTACGGCCAGCGCTTCGAACAGGTCGCCGGGATGCCGATCCGCACCTTCCTCGGCCTCGACTGAAAAAAATGCTCTCGCCGCCTACGGCCGCGCGTGGCGCGGCTGGTACACACCCAACTTTCCGCCGCCGGGTAACGTGATCTGCGTGAGCACGCCCCAGCCCATGTTCTGCGGCTCGCTGCAGGCGATGTTGTGCTGCTTCATCTCGGCGATGAAGGCATCGAGCGAGTCGCACATCAGATACAGCTCGTGGTGTTCGTTTCCATCCGCGGGATGGACGGCAGCCTCCGACGGCGGCAGCGCGAAGATCAGCCAGCCGTGGCCGACGTCGACGTGTGAGAGCTTGAGCACGTCGCGAAGGAACGCGCGATCGGCATCGGCGTCCTTGCTGTAGATGATGACGTGTGCGCCGTTGATCATTGCTGAATCGACGGCGCCACCGTCTGCGCGCTGGACGACACCAGGCTCGACGACTGCGGCGACAACCCAACCTGCGGCTGCGACGCTACCGACGGCTGCGACTGCGTGCGCGTCACGCTCTTGTTGCCGAGGTAGGCGGCGTGGCTGATGCCCATCAGAGCGATCAGGTTTTCCGGCAGTTGCGGGATCAGCACGTCGCCGATCGACTTCATGTTCGTGAACATCGCGTCGGCCGTGCCGAGGAAGACGACGGCGGAAACGATGGTGAAGAAGAACATCTGCACCTTCGACAGATCGGACGTGTGCGCATCGCACAGCTCGTCGCCCTGGAACATGTCGCCGACCTGGGCGTCGCCGATGTCCTTGTTCTTGTACATGACGCCCTGCGCCGCGGTGAAGTTACCGGCGTTATCGTTGAGATTCGACTGAGCGTCGGCGACCGCATTTGCCGGCGTCGGCTTGCCCGATTTGTTCGCGTGCACGATCGACGTGCCGACCGCCGAGGCGTAGCTGATGCCCATCAGCGCGAGGAGATCGGGGCGAAGCATGTCCTTCGCATCGGTCAGCGACATCCCCTGCCATGCACGGCCGAGGAGGATCGTGGCGTAGTCAGCGAGGATGAGCACCGTCCAGAGCACCGCCTGGAAACGCGAGAGGCTCATCACGTTGCGCTCGTTGATGAGGATGCCCCAGAAGCGCTGCGTGACACTGACGCCGACCGCGATCATCAGCGCGGTTAGCGCGGCGACTTCAACCCACAGAACGACGAGCGCGTTATGCGCGGCGAAACGCGGAGCGACGGCGACGATGGCGACGCAGATGAGAATCGACAAGGCAGATGACGATTTCATGGGGACCCTCTTTTTCGTGAAGTGAAAAAAAGGGTACTACCGCCTCGCGATTACCGCAATAGAGACGTCATCCTCGGGTGGACGTCCTCCGGTGAAGAGGTTCCACTCGCCGACCAGTGTTTCGACCAGCGTCGATGCCGTGGCCGCGGGGTTCCAGCCGACGATCGCATCGACGAAGGAATCGCCGAACTCCTTCTCGTTCGCGTTGCGCGCCTCGGTCAGGCCATCGGAGTGGAAAAGGAGGCGTTCGCCGCGATCGAGGGTGCCGTGAATCTCCTCCCACTTCATCCCCGGCTTCACGCCGAGGGGATACGAGCCGCCGCCGATGCGATCGACGATTCTGCCGGATGCGATCTTCACGATCTGCGGATGACCGGCCACGATGGCGATGTAGCTGCCGTCTCGATCGAAGAGAAAGTAGCAGCAGGAGAAAAACGAGCGCGGGCCGCCGGTGCGGCAGAGGATTCGGTTGAGCGAGCTGACGATCGACGGCGGCGACGGATCGACGTCGAGCTGCGTCCGCCACGCCGCGTGCGCGACCGCCATCACCAGTCCGGCCGCCATCCCGTGCCCCGAGGCGTCCCCGAAGAGCACGGCCAGACGGCCGTCGGGCAGCGGAACGAAATCGTAGATGTCGCCGCCGACGGTGTTGGCGATCCGATTGAACGACGCGATCTCGTACTCGTCCGTCTGCGGCGGCGTCTTCGGAATCAGATCGGCTTGCAGGTCGCGCGCGAGCTCGAGCTCGTCGCGGAACTTGATCTTGTCGATCAACTCCATCGCCAGCAGGACGACCATGATCATGAACGCGCCGGTCAGCTCGACGTACGGCCAGGTGCTGAAGCGCCGGTGGTAACTCATCGCATCGAGAAGCGAGAGGAAAAACCAGACGAAACCGACCAGGAAGAAAACGCGGCGATGCGGCGCGAGGCGCCTGGCCAGGCCGAGGAGCATCGCGCTGCGCGTGCGGATGAAGCGCCGCAACCGGCGCGGATCGCTGTCGATCTTCTCCTGGTAATCGGCGATCAGCATCTTCCGCGTCTCGGGCCACTCGAGCGCGTAGAGGTTCGTCACGTCCTTCGTCTTCAGCGACGAGAACGTATCTTTCCCCAGCTTCACCCAATCGCGGATCTCGGCCACGGCTCGATTGTACGTAGAAGTCGCGGCGGGGTTCGCCGGGCGTAAACTGCGCCGATGCGTCCGTGGGTGCGGTGCCTCCTTCCTGCGCTGCTCCTTTTTTCTCCTCTTGCGGCGCAGGAACTCCCCTTCCGCCATTTCACGCCGAACGATCAGGTCAATCCGCTCTCCTCGGCCAGCGTTCAGAAGGTGACGCAGGACCATCTCGGCTACATCTGGTTCGCGTTCTATGCCTCGGGTCTGACGCGGTACGACGGCCACGCGATGGAGGAGTACGGCATCGAGGACGGTCTGCGCGATCTGACGCTGCGCGAAGTGGCCGAGGATGGGACGAATCATCTGTGGGCCGGCTCGGAATCGGGGCTGGTCGTCTCCGAGAAACCGCTCGACGCGTACGAGCCGGGGAAACGCGTCCGATTCGTCAGCGCGATCGGCAACGAGCATCTGCCGCAGATGCGCGTCCGCCGCAATTGCCTCGTCACCGGCATCGACGGCTGGGTCTGGGCGGGCGTGCAGGATGTGCTGGTCCGCTATCGCTTCCACGGCGAGGTGCTCGAACGCGGTGCGATCGATTCCGTCCCGATGACCGCCGGCATATCGAGCATGCTGATGAAGCGCGACGGCACGGTTCTCGTCGCGCTGAACAACAGCACGATCCTGCAATTCGACCGCGATGGAAAGTTTCGCGGACCGCTGCACGGTCCGCCCTCATGCGTCGACAGCGCGCTGATGCAGGAGCGCAACGGATCGCTCTGGGGCGGCTGCACGAACGGCGTGGTCTGGCGCGGCCAGGGCGATCGCTACGAGATCGTCAATCACGATCTGAGCGAACGGATCGTGTCGATCATCGAGACGTCGCACGACGAGCTGTGGATTGCCAGCCTCGGTTCGGGCGCGGTGCGTCTCGACGAGAACAATTTCTCGAACCGTCTCGTCGTCAACCGTGGCAGCGATCTCCTCGGCGACACGCTGTGGGGGCTGTTCGAAGATCGCGAAGGCAATCTCTGGTTCGCGCAGAACGGCGGCGTGTCGCGGTTGCGTAAGGACTACCGCGCGTTCGAGGCGCTGACCGGCCATTCACACGAAGGGGAGCAGCCCGCGCTTCCCGATCCGAGTGCGTTCTGCGTGCTGCCGCGCGAATCCGCCGGCCGCGGACCGTGGGCGAATCTGTTGATTGTCGGCACCGGCGGCGGCCTCGCCGTCTTCAAGCCGGACAAAACGCGCGAGGTGCTGCGCGTCGGCGAAGGGTTGCTCAGCAACTCGATCTACACGCTGTCACGCGATGCGGAAGGACGGATCTGGATCGGAACGGTCGGCGGCGTGAACTGCCTATCGACCGCGGCCGACGCGCCTCCGATGATGCCGGGATCGACGCGAAAGAACATCACCGTCGGCGGCGTGACCGGCGTCAACACCTCGTATCCGACCGACACGACGTATCTCGTGCAGCCGTTCACGGTGCGCGGCGTGGAAACGATCTGGCTGGCCGGCATTCATGGAGTCAACTGTCTGGCCGGCGGTCAATGGTTTCTCTTCGGCACGCACGCGGGATTGCCGCCCGCGGGCGCGAGCGGGGTGGCGGTCGACGACGACGGCTTCATCTGGGCGGGCACGCCGGACAGCGGACTGCTGCGAAGTGTCAGAGCGTTCGATCCGGCGGCGCTGCGTCCGGGCGACATCGCCGACAAATTTTTCGCGCCGGCGTGGTCGCACGGCACCGGCGCGCGAACGGATTCCGTTCGCACGCTGCTCTGGGCCGGCGGCAGGTTGTGGAGCGGCACCGCGGATGGGCTGGTCATTCTCGACACCAAACCGCTGCGCACCGTGGCCACGCTTCCCGCGAGCGCGCTGGGCGGAAGCGTGGTGGCCGGGCTAATGCTCTCCCCGCACGGCGATTCCGTCTGGGTCAGCCAGAACGCGGGCTTGGCCGAAGTCGATCTGCGCGATTTCCACATCCGCGCGCGCGTCTCGAAGGCCGACGGCCTGATCGACGATGAAGCATGGGCGTACGACCCGCTCGCCGCGGGCAACGACGGCCGCGTCTACTTCGCCACACCGCGCGGCTTGTCGATTTTCAATCCCGCGCTGCGCGAGCCGAACGCGGAACCGCCCGTGGTCCGCTTTCGCGAGATCGCGTTTCACGAAGACCGCAGCGGGAACAACGAGATCTCCATCGCCTACGCCGCGCTGACGTTCAGCGATGAATCGCGCGTCGTTTATCGCACGCGCCTCTTCGGATACGACGACGGCTGGTCGGCGGCACGGCCCGACGCGAAGATCCGCTACACCAATCTGCCGGCATACCTTTTCGCCAAGTCGTATCGCTTCGCCGTGATGGCGCGCAACAGCGATGGCGTCTGGTCGCTGCCGCAGCTCTACGAGTTCTCCGTTCTCCCGCCCTGGTGGCTGCGCTGGTGGGCGTTCATCGCCTACCTCGCGTTCATCGTGCTGCTGGCCAGCCTGGCCAATCGCGTGCGCATGCAGCGCCTCAGCCGCCGCAACCGCGAGCTGGAAGCGATCGTCTCCGCGCGCACGCACGAGCTGGAAGCGCTCGACAAGATGGTGGAGATCATCAACCGCGAGCTGGTGCTGGAGAACGTGTTTCGCAGCCTGCTCGAACAGGGCATGAAGCTCTTCCCGCAGGCCGACGCCGCGGCGTTTCTGCAGTTCGATCACGAACGCCATCGCACCGAAGTGGTGGCGGAGATCGGCTACGAAATCGAATCGTTCGAAGGGATCCATATGACGCCCGAGGAAGCGACAAGGCGCTATTCGGAACGCGCCGAGCTCCTCGAAGAGGGCGTCTATCTCATCAAAGGAGATGTGTTTCACGAGCTTGCCGGCAACGAGCAGGTGAAGCACTTCCGCGTTCCGAAGTCGATGCTGGCGATGGAAGTCTCCCTCGGCGGGCGCATCGAAGGCTTCCTGATCTTCGACAACTTCAGCGATCCCGACGCGTTCGGCCGCGACGATCTGCGCAAGCTCGCACGCGTCCGCGAGCACGCCATCTCCGCGATTTCGAAGGCGCGCATCCTGCGCGAGCTGCAGCTCAAGAACCGCGAGGCGGAAGAAGCCAATCAGGCCAAGAGCCGCTTCCTGGCCAACATGAGCCACGAACTGCGCACGCCGATGAACGCCATCATCGGCTTCTCCGAAATCCTCATCGAGCGGCTGGAAGCGCAGGTCGACGCGAAGTCGATCACCTTCATCCGATCGATCCTCAGCTCCGGCAAGCACCTGCTTGAGATCATCAACGACATCCTCGACCTGTCGAAAGTCGAAGCGGGCAAGATGGAGCTGCTGCCGGAGACGTTCGCCGTGCGCAGCGCGATCGAGAGCGTCTGCCAGGTGATGCGGGGGATGTCGGCGCGGAAGGCGATCACGTTCGCGGTGGAGACGGATCCCGGCGTGGCGGCGATCGAAACCGATCAGGCCAAGTTCAAGCAGATCCTCTACAACCTGCTGTCGAACGCGGTGAAGTTTTCTCCTGCCGAGTCGGTGGTGAGCATTCACGCGCACCGGCTCGAAGCGACGGACGAACGGCCGGAATCGATCAGCATCGACGTGACGGATCACGGCATCGGAATCGCCGAGGAGAATCTGGCGCTGATTTTCGAAGAGTTCCGGCAGGTCGACGGGACGCTCAATCGGCAATACGGCGGGACGGGACTCGGCCTGTCGCTGGTGCGGAAATTCGTCGAGCTGCAGGGCGGCACGCTGACCGTGGCCAGCGAGATCGGGAAAGGGAGCACCTTCACCTTCACGCTGCCGATCCATTTCGGCGGCACGACGATTCCCAGTCCGATCATCAACGTCGACGGCACGGTCATCCCGCCCGGCGAGCGCGTTCTGGTGATCGAAGACGAAGAGACCGCGTACTCGACGCTCGCCACGTACCTGCAGGCGGCCGCGTACGTACCGATCCGCGCGCGCAACGCGGACGAGGCGTTGCGTCTGGCGCGCACGATTAAGCCGGTGGCCATCACACTCGACATCGTGCTGCCCGGCGCGCAGGGGTGGGATGTGCTGCGCGCGCTGAAGGCGGATGCGACGACGGCAAACCTGCCGGTGATCATCGTCTCGATGATCGACAATCGCGAGCTCGGCCTGGCGTTCGGTGCGGACGACTATTTCGTCAAGCCGGTCGACTGGACGCGTCTCATGCGCCGCCTGCGCGAGATCACCGTGCGCACCGCCGCGCCGAAGCGTCCGCGCCTGCTGCTGATCGACGACGACGTGAGCGTGCACGACATGCTCGAAGCGGAACTGACGAAGCAGGGCTACCAGATCGAGAAAGCCTTCTCCGGAGCGGAAGGGCTGGAACGCGCCGAAGCGAGCGCGCCCGACGTGATCATCCTCGACCTGGCCATGCCCGGCATGAGCGGCTTCGAGGTGGCCACGCTGCTCCGGCAGGGCGAGGTGACGTCACGGATTCCGATCCTCGCCTTCACCGCGAAAGATCTGACCGCGGCGGACCGCGATCAACTGCAGGGCGGCTTCAACGCGGTCGTGGCGAAGGGGGCCTCGGCCGGCAAGCGGCTGATCCACGCCATCCAGGCGCTCGATGCGCGTCCCGCCGTGCAAAGCCAGTGAGCTACTTCCCGGCCCTCTCGATTTTCGCGCGATACCCCTCGACCTCGTCGGTCACGGTGATGTGCGGGATCGCGGCGGCCAGCTCGCGCTTCGCCTCTTTGAAGTGGCCGGTCTCGTACAGCGAGACGGCGTAGCAGTAGTGATATTTCTCTTCGCCCTGGCCCAAGGTTCCCGCCAGCTGGAACGCGCGCACGGCTTTCGGATAGTCGTGCACGCGATACAAACCTTCGGCAAGCCGGACCGCATCCGCATGAACGAGCGGCGGACCGGCGAGAAGCGACTCATACGTCGCATGTGCGGAAGCGATGTCGCCGGTTTCCAGCGCGTGCTGCGCCTCGGCCAGTTGTGATGCGGTCGTACTTGCCGCCGGCGGCGGCGCCGCATCCGGGGGCTGCTCGCGCGGCGCGGTTACCGCGACGTTCGGCCGCTTCGACGGCGTGGGAACGACGGCCAGAGTTTTCTCCGCCATCGCGGCGGCCAGCTGTTCCGGCGTCACGCCGATGAGTTTTGCTTCCTCGCGCGTGAGCAGCCTGGCGGCGAGCTTGTTGGTCTCGGTGCGAATCTCGTCGGGGAGCTTCACCGAAAGAAAATGCGGATCGACTTTCTCCGCCATCGCGATCCGCACAAGCGAGTCGCGCGCATCTTCATCGTGACCGGCGCGGTGGGCGGCAATGGCCGCGTAGGCATGCGTGGTCTCGAACGTCTCGATCTGTTCGACGAAACCGAATGCGGAAGCGCGCAGCTCAGTCGCTGCCAGGGCATAGTCAGCCGCCGCAAAATGCGACATGCCGCGGCGGTACATGCGCTGATAGAAATCTTCGACCGATGCGGACGAAGCTACCGTCGGCACGATCAGCAGAAACAGCAGCACGAGTTTGCGCACCAACACTCTTCTTTCTGAAAACGAACGCGCCGCGGGCTTGCGGCGTGCGTTCGAGAACGCTCGTCCGTCCGTTTTTCATTCTCAATTGTCCGGGTTAGCCGGGCATTGTGCCACACTTCATTCTCGATCGCGGATCGAATCGCGATAGCATCCCGCCTCATCGTGTCAAAGAATGTAATCATCGTCGGCGGCGGTCTGGCAGGCCTCTCCGCGGCCGTGTACCTCGCGCGCGCCGGCCGCACGGTCACGATTTTCGAGCGCCGCCGTTACCTCGGCGGACGCGCCGTGACGCACCTCCGCCACGGCTATCGTTTCAACCTCGGCCCGCACGCGTTCTACCGCAACGGCCTCGGCTGGAATGTCCTGCGCGAGCTCGGCATCCCCGTCCGCGGCGGCGTCCCGAAACCGCGCGGCATCGCGATGCTCGGCAACGAGCGGCACAAGCTTCCCGGCAACCCGTGGTCGCTGCTCACCACGTCGCTGATTGGACTGAAACAGAAAGCGCAATTCGCGATGCTGATGCTTCGCATCCGCCGCATCGATCCGAAGCCGTACGCCGCGATGACGGTGCGCGAATGGATCGATGCGAACGCCTCGGACCCGCGCGTCCGCCAACTGCTGGAGGCGATGTTCCGCCTCGCCACGTACAGCGACCGTCCCGATCTGCAGAGCGCCAGCGCCGCGCTCGCGCATCTGCGCCTGGCCATCCGCGGCGTGGTCTACGTCGACGAAGGGTGGCAGAAGATCGTCGACTCGCTGCACAGCGCGGCCGTTGCCGCGGGCGTGAATTTCGTCACCAGCTCACGCGTCGTCAGCGTCGATCACGACGGCAATGCCGTGCGCGGCGTGGAGCTCGGCGGACTGGAGCTCGACGTTCGCAATGACACGATGGCACTGGCGATGCCGGACATGTCCGATCCCGACAAAGGGACGCGCATCCCGGCGGAGACGGTCATTCTCGCCGTCGATCCCGCAACCGCACGCGAGCTCGCGCCCGATCTCGAGTGGCCGTCGAGCAATGCGGTCACGGCTTCCTGCCTCGACATCGCTCTTTCCAAACTTCCCCAGCCGCGCAACACCTTCGCCCTCGGCATCGACACGCCGCTCTACTTTTCCGTTCATTCGGCGTGGGCGCAACTGACCCCGAAGGGCGGCGGACTCCTGCACGTGGCGAAGTACGGCGAAGGGAGGGAAGAGGAGCTGGAGGCGGTCGTCGATGAGATGCAGCCCGGCTGGCGCGATCTCGTCGTCCATCGCCGCTTCCTGCCGGCGATGGTCGTCTCGAACACGCTCGTGCAGCCCGAGGGGAAATCACAGCGCATGCGCGCCACGACCGGCGTGCGCGGGCTTTACGTTGCAGGCGATTGGGTCGATGAAGGCGGCATCCTTTCGGACGCTGCCTTTGCCAGCGCGAAAGCTGCAGCGAAGGCGATTCTGGCGGCGGGTTGATTACCGCATAGATCTCCCGAGCCTCACCAGCACAGACAAGAGTGTCTGTGCCACATTGGCCGCGTTCCGTGGCACAAGCCGGTTGTGTGGCACAGACACTCCTGTCTGTGCTCTTGCAAGCTTCCCTGTCTGAACCTACCGACCCAGCCGGATGTCGCCGCCGGAGCTACGGAGTACGAGCTTCGGTCCACCGCCGTTCAGCTTTCCGTTCAGAGTCGTGTCTTCCTGCTTGCCGAGGATGGTGACGGGAACGTCGGCGGTGACGTCGCCGCCGCTGGTACGCGCATCGATGTCGAGCGCAACATTCGATGCGACGGAAACGGTGATGCCGCCGCCGGAAGTCGACAGCCTCGAATCGCCGTGCGGCTGACGCGAAAGATGAGCGCGAATCGAACCGCCGGAGGTCGAGGCGTCGATCATGCCACCGGCGTCGCCGATCTCGATCGAGCCGCCGGAGGTGTGCGCTTTCAGATCGGCCTGCACGCGGCGGATGTCGATCGAGCCGCCCGAGGTCTTCACGTTCAGCGAGCCGCTCGCGTCGTCGACTTTGATGTCGCCGCCGGAGGTGGAGAGCAGCGCATTCGTCTGCGACCCGGCCATCGAAACGTCGCCGCCGCTGGTATGCGCGTCGACCGCGCCGGCGATGTGTCCCAGCGAGACATCGCCGCCCGAGGTGCTGACTTTCGCCTGCCCGTTGAGATCGGAGACACTGATGTCGCCGCCCGACGTCTTCAGGTTCACGTTGTACTGCGACGGCACGTTGACCACGAAGCGAACGTCGAGATCATTGGTCCAGTGGAACCAGGAGCTGGGCTGGTCGTAGCGCGCGTGGACGCTGACGTCGTTGCCCTGCTGCGCGAACGCGAGGTTGAGCTCCTTGAAGAGATCGTTCGCCTTCGACTGGCTCGACGTCTTCGCCCGGCGGATGACGTCGATGCTCACGTTGGCGGCGCCGGACGTGACCTTGATGTCGCCGAGGTCAGCGTCGATAGTGATCGTGCCGCCGGGGCGGACGTTGAAGTTGCGGTGAACCGGGCTCTCGATCGCCGCATGGGCCGCCGAAATCGACAGCAATCCAAGCACGGCCGCGAGCGCTGCATAGCGAATGCGCTTCATGGTTGCCTCCTGTGCGAAGTAAGTACGCCGGAGGAGAGGAAAGGTTAGCAGCGTAGCGCCGGCGGCCCGCCGGCTGGACCGCCAGCGGCTCGCTGGCGCGTTCTACTTCAGCTTTTCGCGCTTGATCGAAATCGGCGAGGCGTGGCCCGCCACGTTGATCCAGCCGTCCGGCGTCTTGATCCAGACGTCGCTGTAGCGAACGTCGGCGGTGACGCGCTCGTCGCCCTCGTTGTACTTCTGCAGAATCCGTCCGGAAACGACCGCCGTATCTTCGTACAGCCGAATCGTGACCTCGGACGGTTCATACGGCGCCATTTTGAAGTCGGCCTTGCCCAGCTCCGTCATCAACTGCGCTTTCGTTTTCATCGCGCCGTTGATTGTGATGAGCATGTAATCGTCCGCTATGTGCTGCCGGAACCAGGGAAGGTCGCGCATGTACGTGGCGATGGCCTGATCGCGATCGAGTTTGCGCAACGCCTGTTCATCCCCGCCGAAGTTGGCGGCGAACGCGGTAACGGCAATGAGGGAGGTGGCGAGGAAAAGCAGGGTTCGTTTCACGCCCGGCATTGTGCCTCACTTCGGGTTGATGACGATCGTGTCGAACTTCGTATTCGCCGTCGGCATCCCCTGCGCCATGCCCGCTTCCGCGAACGGGAACAGCAGCCCGTCCACGCGCCGGAAGTCGCTGTAGTCGACGACGAATTCGAGCCCCGAGGCCTTGCCGGTGGAGCGGAGGATGCGCCACGTCTTTTGATCGATGTTGACCGTCAGTGTCAGCGTCTCCGACAGCGGAATCTCGATCGCGCGGATGCCGTCTTTTGCGCCGAGGTCTTTGAGCGACGCGCGCTTCGTGGCGAGGAGCATCGGCAGTTCGAGACGAGCCGCCTGCAGTTTCATCGCGTCGAGCGATCCGCCGGTGACGTCTTTCCCATTGTGCGTTCCGTGATCGCCGTCGACGATCCGCACCTCGGTGTTGGCCGGATAGACAATTTCAACGTTCAGTTTCCCGGGCCCCGACCACGTCCGCGTAATCTTCCCGTCACCCTTGCGCATCATCGGTACGACCGTGCCGGTCTCGCGCAGCGCCGTCACCTTCGTCAACGCCGCCTTCCCGCCGTACTCCTTCATCACGTTGGAAACGACGTCATCGAGCGATTGCGCGTGCGCGCCCGCGGCGAGAAGAAGGACGGCAAGGAAGCTGAGTTTTCGCATGTGCGGATTGTGCCACGTGGAATTGACTCACGGTGCGGCGATGTATACGGTCGCGCGCCATGACCACCGAAGCCCCACCAAAGCCGCGCGATTTCATCCGCGAGATCGTCGAGGAGGATCTCGTCGCCGGCCGTTATCAGCGCGTGATCACGCGCTTTCCGCCCGAGCCGAACGGACACCTTCACATCGGCCACGCCAAATCGATCTGCCTGAACTTCGGGATCGCCGGCGAGTACGGCGGCCAGTGCAATCTCCGCTTCGACGACACGAATCCGGCGAAGGAAGAGATCGAATACGTCGAGGCGATCGAGCACGACATCGCCTGGCTCGGATTTTCGTGGGGCGAGAATCTTTTTCACGCGTCCGACTACTTCGACCAGCTCTACGCCTGGGCCGAGGAGCTGATCCGCGCGGGCAAGGCGTACGTCGACAGCTCCAGCCCCGACGAGATGAGGGAAATGCGCGGCACGCTGACCGAGGCGGGCACGGAGTCGTCGTATCGAAGCAGACGTGTCGAGGAGAACCTCGACCTCTTTCGCCGCATGAAGGCGGGCGAGTTCCCCGACGGTGCGCACGTGCTCCGCGCGAAGATCGACATGGCTTCGCCGAACATCAACATGCGCGATCCGGTGCTCTACCGCATCCGCCACACGGCGCACCACCGCACGAGCGACGCGTGGTCGATCTATCCGATGTACGACTACGCGCATCCGCTGTCAGACGCGATTGAGCACATCACGCACTCGCTCTGCACGCTGGAGTACGAAGATCACCGGCCGCTCTACGACTGGCTGATCGAGAACGTCTCCGTGCCGTCGCGGCCGCGGCAGTACGAGTTCGCGCGGCTGAACCTCAACTACACGGTGATGTCGAAGCGGAAGCTGCTGCGTCTCGTCGAAGAGAAGCACGTCAAGGGTTGGGACGATCCGCGCATGCCGACCATCGCCGGCCTGCGCCGCCGCGGCTTCACGCCCGCGTCGATCCGCAACTTCTGCGAGCGCGTCGGCGTGGCCAAACGGGAAAATGTGATCGACGCCGGGCTGCTCGAATTTTCCATCCGCGAGGATCTCAACACCACCGCGCCGCGCGTGATGGGCGTTCTCGATCCGCTGCGGGTCGTCATCGACAACTATCCGGCCGATGAAACGGAATGGTTCGAGAGCGGAACGCGCAAGATTCCGTTCGCGAAAACGCTCTTCATCGAGCGCGACGACTTCATGGAAGAGCCGCCGCCAAAGTACTTCCGGCTATCGCCCGGCCGCGAGGTGCGCCTCCGCTCCGCGTACTTCATCACCTGTACGAGCGTGGTCAAAGACGATGCGGGCAACATCGTCGAGCTGCGCGCGACGTACGATCCCGCCACGCGCGGCGGCGATTCGCCCGACGGCCGCAAACCGAAGGCGACGCTGCATTGGGTGGCCGCCGATCACGCCGTCGACTGCGAAGTGCGCCTCTACGATCGCCTGTTCAAATCGGAGAACCCCGAGGAGAGCGGGAACTTTCTGGACGATCTCAATCCCGATTCGCTGAAGGTTGTCCCGCGCGCGAAACTCGAACCCTCCATCCGCAACGCCGCCCCCTTCACTCACTACCAGTTCGAACGCCTCGGCTACTTCTCCGTCGATCCCGATTCGACCGATGACGCAATCGTCTTCAATCGGACAGTGACGCTGAAGGATGCCTGGGCGAAGGTGAAGTAGTTCCTCTGCGTCCTCTGCGTCTCTGCGGTGAAAAGCTTTTAATCATCAATCTTTTTCGTCTGCTATTATCGCGACCGATGGCCGTTTGCTGGCGATGTCCGAGTTGCAGTGAAATCAGTTGCGAGGATGACGTGAACGCGACCGGCAATCCGGTGGCCTGCGATCATTGCGAACGGCCGTTCGTGCAACAGGACACCCTCTGTACCGTCTGCGATGCGCCCAATCCGTGGACGCGGCGCGACACGCTCCACTTCCTCTGCCGCGAGTGCGGGACGACGCAGACGTACTTCTCGCATCTGCCGATGGCCGGGTGACGTTGCTATGATCCCGTCCCGAAGGGGACGAGCATGCCGCTGCTGGAAGGAAAGACCGGGATCGTTTTCGGAGTCGCGAACAAACGTTCCATCGCCTGGGCCATCGCGCAGGCGCTGTCGCGCGAGGGGATGCGGCTGGCCTTCACCTATCAGGGCGAGCGGCTGAAGGAGAACGTCGAAGAGCTTTGTTCGGCCATGCCGGACTCGCTCATCCTTCCGTGCGACGTGACCATCGACGCCGAGATCGACGCGGTGTTCCGCGAAGTCGGCGACAAGTTCGGCGGACTCAATGCGCTCGTGCACTCCGTCGCCTTCGCGCCGCGCGAGGATCTGGAGAACGACTTCGTGAACACCTCGCGCGAAGGGTTCAAGACCGCACACGACATCTCCGCCTACTCGCTGGTCGGCCTCACGCGCGCCGCGCTGCCGCTGTTCGAGAAAGCGGGCGGCGGCGCGGTGCTGGCGCTGACCTACTACGGCGCGGAAAAAGCCGTGGAGGGCTACAACCTGATGGGCGTGGCCAAGGCCTCCCTCGAAGCCAGCATCCGCTACCTCGCCGCGAACCTCGGCCCGAAGAACGTCCGCGTGAATGCGATTTCCGCCGGCCCGGTCAACACGCTCGCCGCGCGCGGCATCAAGGGATTCACGGGGATGCTCAAACACCACGCCGAGCGCGCCCCGCTCCGCCGCAACGTCGAACTGGAAGAGATCGCCAACGCCGCGCTCTTCCTGCTGTCGTCGATGTCGGCCGGCATCACCGGCGAGGTGCTGTTCGTGGACGGCGGCTACAACATCATCGGACTGTGAATCGCGTCCCGAGCCTCACCAGCACAGACAAGAGTGTCTGTGCCACATTGATCCTGCCGTACTGGTTCGAATGCTGATACACGGCGCGAGTGAGTGTGGCACAGACACTCTTGTCTGTGCTTTAGCAAGATGCAGCGACTGAGTTGCTAACCCTCCGGGGCTCTGATCGCGGCTAGAACATCCTCGACCGATCGCACGCGCCCCATCCGCGGAAAGATGGTCGTGATCGCGAACTGATGTGCGTCCGCCGTCAGGCCTGACATCGCATCTTCGACAAACACCTGCTCGAAGCCGCGCTCGTACGCATCGCGCGCGGTCGACTCCACGCCGAAGTTGGTGGCGATGCCGCCGAATACGAGCGTGCGGATGCCGCGGCGGCGCAACTGCAGATCGAGCGCCGTGCCGTAGAACGCGCCCCACTGCCGTTTGGTGATGACGATGTCGCCCGCCCGCGGCCCGATCTCCGGAAGGATCTCGCTCCACTCGGGCGTCAGCGGAGCAGCGGGCGGCGCGCCGTCGGCCTCCGGCTTGAGCCGATCGCGCTCGTCGGCGGAAAATGCAACGTGAACGAGGACAACCAGCGCGTTCCGCTCCCGAAATGCATCGGCGAGTTTCGCGGAACGCTCGACGACATCAGCAGGCGAATGCGGCGCCGCCTGCCGCGCCACAATGCCGCGCTGCAGATCGATCACGATGAGCGCTGTCGTTGCGGGATCGAGAGAGAGCGTCACGTGCTTCCAGCCACGAAGAAGTTGGTATTCGTCGGTTGTGCCACGCCGCCTTTCGGCTCCAGCGTCACCGCGAGTCCTTTGATCTCCGTGGCCAGCGGCAGGTTTTCGATCGAGATCGACGCGATGCCGGACGGTGTCGCGTCGAAGACGCCGGCGCTCTGCGGTTTGGGCTGATCGGCGCGAAGAATCCAGAGCTGGTAACTCTTGTCGGTCGCGTTCGGCGGGAGGTTGTAGAAGAAGACGACGGCGCGGCGCTGCTGTGGCTCGAGAAAAACTTTCGCCGAGGCGGATGGAGAAATCTGCTGGCCGGTGAGAGCGATCGTGCGCGTGTCACGCGACGCCAGCGACGCCATCTCCGCGCTCAGCTTTTCGTAGCGGGCGGTGAGCAGCTGGTTCTGTCCGGCCAGGCGGCGCATCTCAGCCTCGGTGCTGTTGACCTTCTCGCGGATCACGCGCACCGACAGCTCGCGCCAGCCCCAGAGCGCGAGGAAGACGACTGCGGCGGCCATCCACCAACGACTGATGCCGAAGCGTTCGGAAGCATCGACGACGTTGCCGCGCAGGATCCGCTCGCGCAACTCCAACGGCGGATCGACGGGATCGAGATCGTACGCCAGCACCGACGCAGCCTCGGCGTACTCGTCGCGCGCGCGGCGGCAATCGGGGCACGAGGCGAGATGCGCGTGGAAGTCGTTCGACTCGTCGGCATCGGCAGCGCCGATTGCGTCGAGCGCGGCGATCGAATCATATTGAGCGTGCGTCATCATCGGAACGCCTTCAGCCGCTCGCGCAACTTTTTCATCCCGAGCTGCATGCGCGTCTTGATCGTGCCGAGGGGCTCGCCGAGTCTTTCGGCGATCTCGGATTGCGACAAGCCTTCGAAGTATGCCAGCGCCAGCGCTACCCGTTGCGCTTCCGGCAATTCCGCCAGCGCGCTCCGCACCGCGCTCCGCTCCTCGGATTGAATCGCATCGTCCGCTCCCGTGCGCTTCTCCACGAATCCGAAGCTGCCGGAGATTTCGCGCCCCGCTTCATCTTCGCGATCGCCGCGGATCCGGCGCGAACGGAGTCGGTCGATGCCGCGGCTGCGGGCGATCGAGATCAGCCACGCCACGTCGCTGCCGCGCACGGAATCGAACATCTTCGCGTTCGTCCACGCCTTCACGAACGTCTCCTGCAAAACTTCCTGCGCGTCGTCGGGATTGGAAAGGATGCGCAGGAGGAGGGCATAAAGCGTGGACGAATGGCGGTCGTAGAGCTGCTCGAACGCCCGCATGTCGCCATGGGCGACGGCAGGCAACAGCGAGCTGGTTTGGACGCTCGTATTCATTGCGGCGGTCATTGCGCGGCGTCGATGCTACGTTCCGCCGCGCCGGGCGGATTTACTCTTTGGGAGCTTCTTCGCTGTCCGGCGGAAACTCGATGTCAGTGCGCGACCCGATGCGCGACCGCGACCGCTTACCCGGATAGCCGCTGGCGCGGCCGGACGACTCTTTGTTCGTCCCATGCCCGGATGCGCCGCCGTCCCAGAAGCCTTTGTCTTTCACGTGCTCGCGTGGATTGTCGGACATGGGGGCGGATTGTAACGAAAAGCGGTTGCGGAGTTGCGCTGGCGGCTCGCCTGTCATCCTGAGCCGCCGCAGCGACGGAGGCGAAGCCGAAGTCGCGGAGGACGGTCGAAGGACCCCCAGGTGCTTGCCGTTTGAAAGTGCCGCCGCCCGCCCGGCTTAGCAGTCACGGGGTCCTTCGACCGTCCTTCGGCGGCTCAGGATGACAGGGCGAGCCGCCGGCGCTACTTTGCGACCCTACCCCGGCTGCGCGATCGGCACCTCGACTACCGGCGGAGCCGGCTCCGGTTCCGGCAGCGGCTTTGATTCGCGGCCGGAGCGTTCGGTCGTCTTCTGGTCGGCGGCGGCGCGGTCGAGCAGGGCGATCTTCAGCACTTCTTCGACGTGCTCGACGAAGTAGAACTGCATGTCGCGCTTGATCGGCTCGGGGACGTCGATCAGATCGCGCTCGTTCAGTTTGGGCAGGATGATCGTGTTGATCTTCGCCGCGCGCGCGGCCAGGACCTTCTCCTTCACGCCGCCGATCGGCAGGACGTCGCCGCGCAGCGTCACCTCGCCGGTCATGGCCACGTTCCGTTTCACCGGACGGCCGGTGATCATCGAGATGATCGCGCTGGTCATGGTGATGCCGGCGGACGGACCATCTTTCGGGATCGCGCCGGCGGGGACGTGGATGTGGATGTCGTGCGTCTCGAAGTAATCCTGCGGGATGTTCTGCTCGTCCGCATGCGCGCGCGCGTACGTGAGCGCCGCCTGCGCCGACTCCTTCATCACGTCGCCGAGCTGGCCGGTCAGGACGAGTTTTCCTTTCCCCTTCACGGCAAGCGCCTCGATGAAAAGGATGTCGCCGCCGACCGCGGTCCACGCCAATCCAGTGGCCACGCCGACTTGATCGCGTTCCAGAAGCTCCTCGGCAAAATGCTTCATCGGGCCGAGGTATTTTTCGACCGAGGCGTCGGTGATGCGGTAACTCTCCTGCTGATTTCCGCCCGCCACCTGCACCGCGATCTTGCGGCAGATCGTGCCGATCTCGCGCTCCAGATTGCGCAGGCCCGCTTCCTTCGTGTAGCCGGTGATGACGCGCATGATCCCCGAGTCTGTCCAGACCACCGGCGTCTCCTTGATCCCGTTCTCCTCCATCTGTTTCGGGATCAGGTGCTGCTTGGCGATCGACAGTTTCTCCTCGTCGGTATAGCCGGAGAGGCGGATGACTTCCATGCGGTCGAGGAAGGCCGGCTGGATCGTGTCGAGGACGTTCGCCGTGACGATGAACATGACGTTCGACAGGTCGTACGGAACGCCGAGGTAGTGATCGCGGAAGGAGAAGTTCTGCTCGGGATCGAGCACTTCCAGCAGCGCTGACGACGGATCGCCGCGATAGTCCGCGCCGATCTTGTCCACCTCATCGAGCATGAAGACCGGGTTCGACGTGGCGGCCTGATTGATGCCCTGGATGATGCGCCCGGGAAGTGCGCCGACGTAGGTGCGGCGATGGCCGCGGATTTCCGCCTCGTCGCGAACGCCGCCGAGGGAGATGCGGACGAACTTGCGGTCGAGAGCGCGGGCGATGGAACGTCCGAGGGACGTCTTGCCGACGCCGGGAGGCCCGACGAAGCACAGGATCGGGCCCTTCATCTTCTGCCCGCGCAGTTTGCGGACGGCGAGGTATTCGAGGATGCGCTCCTTGATCTTCTCGAGGTCGTAGTGGTCTTCATCGAGGATCGTGCGCGCTCGCTCGAGGTCGTGGTTGTCCGCGGACATCACGCCCCACGGCAGGCCGGTCATCCAATCGAGATAGGTGCGGATGATGGAGGTCTCGGCGGAATCAGGATGCGAGCGTTCGAGCCGTTTGATCTGCTTTTCGACCTCTTCCTTCGCCTCGGCGGGGATCGCTTTCTCTTCGATTTTCTTGCGATAGTTTTCCACGTCCTCGGCGACGTCTTCTCCTTCGCCGAGCTCCGACTGAATCGCCTTGAGTTGCTGGCGCAAAAAGTACTCGCGCTGCGACTTGTTCATCTCGCCCTGCGCCGCGGACGAGATCTCCTGCTGCATCGTCAGGAGGTTGATCTCGCGGGAGAGGAGATCGTTGACGCGCTTGAGCCGCTCGACCGGATCCATCGTTTCGAGGATCTGCTGCGCTTCTTCGAGCTTGAGGTCGAGATTGGACGCGGCGAGATCGGTGAGCCGCGCCGGATCGTCGAGATTCGCGGCGATGACCATGACCTCGGGGCTGATGTTCTTGCCGAGTCCGACAGCGCGATCGAGGTTCTGTTTCACTGCACGGATCAGCGCCTCGGTCTCCAGACCCTTGTCCTTCGACGTCGTCTCTTCGATGCGCGTGATTTTCGCTTTGAAGAACGGCGCGGTCTGGATGAAGTAGTCGATGCGCGCGCGGCTGAGGCCCTGGACCAGGATGCGGATTCGGCCGTCCGGCAACTTGAGCATGCGCATGATGATAGCCACGGTGCCGACGCGATAGAGATCGTCTTCGGCCGGATCTTCGTTCTGGAAATCCTTCTGCGCCGTCAGCATGATCACGCGGTTCTCGGCCAGCGCCTGGTCGACCGCGTTGATCGATTTTTCGCGCGACACCGACAGCGGAACGATGATGAACGGAAAGATGACCAGGTCCTTCAGCGGCAGCACCGGCAGGACGTCGGGGATTTTGATTGCTTCTTCTTTCGCGGTCTCGTTCGCGTCAGTCATCTCGCCCTCTCAGAATTTCGGGGAACCATCGGACCTGCCTCTGCAATGAGTGTGCGCGGTGGTATTGGAACTGGCTCCGCCCCTCACCCGCACTGCGCTTCGCTGCGTGTCTCCCTCTCCCCGCGCGGCGGGGCGAGGGGGGCTCGAAGCGGCAGGAATGTGAAGTTGGAAGTGATGTGAATTCGAGAGCCCTTCGCCCCCGCTTGCGGGGGAGAAGGTGCCGAAGGCGGATGAGGGGGTAATGAGTGCGCTCATCTCAGTTCATGTAGCTCTTTTACGAACGCATCGACATCTTCGAAGTTTCGATACACGGAGGCGAATCGGACGTAGGCGACGGGATCGAGCTCGCGCAGACGCTCCATCACCATCCGTCCGATCGCTTTGCTGGAGATTTCGCGCTCCGTCGAGTCCTGCATGGCCTGTTCGATCGAGTCGGCCAGCCGCTCCAGCTTTTCCTGCGGAACCGGACGTTTGCGGCAGGCCACCTGCAGGCCGCGCATCAATTTCGCGCGATCGAACGGCTCGCGGCGCTCGTCGCGCTTGACCACCTGATACGGAACCTGCTCGATCCGCTCGTAGCTGGTGAAGCGCCGATCGCACTTCGTGCACTCGCGGCGCCGGCGGATGACGTCCGCCTCACGGCTCTCGCGCGAGTCGACGACGCGGTCTTCCGTGGTGCCGCAAAAGGGGCAGCGCATTCGGGAGGCCGTATATCACGACTGCGAAGTAGTGTCGCCCGCCACATCGTCGGCGACATGCGTGAGATCGCGCCAGCGCAACCCCTCGCGCGCGAAGAGCGCGATGCCGGTGAGCACGACGGGCACCGCGCCGACGAGATGCAGGATCAGCGCGGTAGCGACCGAGCTGTCGATGTCGAAGCCGTAGAACGACGTCAGCGCCCACTGGCAGAGCTTGTGGAACCCGCCCACGCCGCCCGGCGTCGGAATCGCGACGCCGATCGTCGTGACGCCGCTGATGAAGAACGTGGAGTCGTACGGCAGCGGGCGATGCATGGCGATGAAGACCAGCCAGTACTGCGCCGTCAGACAGAGCCAGACGCCGGCGGTGGCGAAGATGACGGTGAGAAAGTCGCGCGGCCGTTCGGTGATGGCAAGCGTCTTCGCGAAGGCGTCGAAGAACTTCATCCACGGCTCGCGGAAACGTTTCGGCAGAATGCGCCCGATGCGCTCGTGCAGACGCCGGATCGTGCCGCTGAAGAAGTACAAGCCGATCAGAAAAAAGACCAGCGCGGCGAGGACGATCGTGCATCCGATCGCGCCGCCATGCACGACGCCGTTCTCTTTCGGGAACGCGTTCCAGCGCAGGATGCAGAAGAAGAGAAAGATGCCGACGATGCTGAAGAGGTCGAGCACGCGTTCGGTCAGCACCGTCCCGAGTGCCGAGGCGAATCGCACGTTCGTGCGGCGCGCCAGGAGCGCCGGACGGGCCACGTCGCCGGCGCGGATCGGCAGCACGGTCGACAGCATGTAGCCGGTCGTGTTGGCGAAAAACGTCGGATAGAAGCGCGGCGGATCCGGTCCGCCGAGGAGCACGCGCCAGCGGATGGTGCGGAACACGAGCGCCATCCAGTTGACCAGGAACGCCGACGCCAGCCAGTACGGATTGGTCGACGTCATGATTCGCCAGACGTCGTGCAGGTTGCTGTTCCAGAGGAAAAGCCCGAGGAAAAAAATCGTGAGTAGCGCGATCAGCGTGACCTGGAGAATGCGGCGCAAAGTCGGGCAGTTGTACCACGGCAGCCTTGGCCCGTTGTCGGTTGTCGAGTTGATCGACGAATCCACTAATCTACTCAGCCATGCTGACCGTCTACACCAATCCCATCTTTCACCAGCACGATACCGGCGCCGGGCATCCGGAGTCGGCGCGTCGGCTCGATGCGGCGCTGGCTGGCGTTGCGCGCGCGGGGCTGACGGATCGCGTCAGCGGCGAGACGGCGGATCATCCCGACACCGATCGGATGATCGCGAAAGTTCACTCGTCCAATTACGAGCGGGCGCTGGAGCAGGCGGCGCAGGCCGGACTGCGCGATTTCATCTCCGGCGACAATCCGATGTCGCCGCAGACATTCGCGGCGGCGCGAAGCGCGGTCGGCGCGGCGCTCACGGCCGCGGACGAGATGCTGAAGGCGAACGACAACCGCGCCTTCGTCGTCGCCCGTCCTCCCGGTCACCACGCCGAGCGTTTGCAGCCGATGGGCTTCTGCTTCTTCAACACCATCGCCTGCGTCGCCGAGTGGATGCGCGAACAACCGGGCATCGACCGCGTCTTCGTCTTCGACTTCGACGTCCATCACGGCAACGGGACGCAGGCGCTTTTCTGGGATCGCGATGATGTCTTCTACGCATCGACGCATCGCTTCCCGTTCTATCCCGGCACCGGCGCGACGAACGAGATCGGCGAAGGAAAAGGCCGCGGCTACACGCTCAACATCCCATTCGCAGAAGGCCTGGGCGATGCGGCGTATCTGCGCGGAGTCGAAGAGGTGATCGTCCGTGCGATCGACGACTATCAGCCGCAGGCCATCCTGCTGTCGTCCGGCTTCGACGCCCATCGCCGCGATCCGCTCGGCGGCATGCGCGTGACGGAGGAGGCGTACGGCGAGATCACGCGACGCATCGTCGAAGCGGCATCGCGCCATAGCGGCGGACGCGTGCTTTCGTTGCTGGAAGGCGGCTACGACATGGAAGGGCTCGCCGCCAGCGTGGCCGAGCATGTCAACGCACTGGCGTAAACTTCGCGCCGGAGGTTTCCGATGACCGCTGTGCCGCCGCCCCCGCCGCCGCCAAGCTCCGGAACGTACACCCCGCCGCAAGGCAGCTACACGCTTCCGCCCGCCGCGCCGCCGCCACCTCCGAAAAAATCGAGCGGCTGCTGGAAGGCGCTGGCCATCGGCTGCAGCATCATCATCGTCCTCGGCCTGGCGGCGCTCGTCGCGCTGTTCGTCTTCGTCTTCAGCGTCATCAAGCGCAGCGACGTCTATCGCGAGGCCTTCACCCGCGCCACGAACGACCCGCGCGTCGTGGCCGCCCTCGGCACCCCGATCGAGAAGGGTTGGTGGGTGCTGGGAAGTGTGAATCTCAACAACGACACCGGCAACGCGAACATCGACTTCCCCATCTCCGGCCCGAAAGGCAGCGCGCGCGTTCATGCCGCAGCGTCGCTGGAAAACAGCACCTGGGCCTATTCAGCGCTGGTAGTGCGCCCCGCGGCCGGAGGAGAGATCGACGTCTTGCACCATTGACGCTGCGTCGCAACTGTCATCCTGAGCCGCCGAAGGACGGTCGAAGGACCCCTTAGTGCTTGCCTCGTGCGAAAGCCGCCGCCCCGCCCTGGTTATCAGGCTGGGGGTCCTTCGACCGTGCTTCGCCGGCTCAGGATGACAGCGTACAACTCCTCCAATCGCCCGATCCGCAGCTCCTTCGAAAATCCGCGCACGACATGCTCGCGCGCATTCGCGGCAACGCGCGCGCGTCGCGGCCCGTCATCGATCGCCTCGGCGATCGCGCTCGCGAGCGCACTGACGGAGCGCGCCGGAATCAGCCAGCCAACCTCCGCCGACGACACCAGCTCGCGATTGCCGCCGCAGTCCGTCGCGATAACCGGCCTGCGCATCGCCATCGCCTCGCGGATCGTGCCGGTGATGCCGGTCCCGGCCCATGACGCGTCGACCACGAGGTCGCACGACGCGAACACGTTCGGCATGTCGTCGCGATATTCGACGGCGGTGACGTGGTCACCGACGCCCCGTTCGCGCGCGTACGCGTCGACCTCCGCGCGCTCGCCGGCATCGCGGCAGCCGATCAGCGCGAGATGCGCGTGCGGATGCGTAGGAAGAATCGACGCAACGGCATCGACCAGCTCCTTCCATCCCTTCCAAGTCCGCACGCCGACCTGCGCGATGAGGAAACGATCGTCGGCGATCCCTTTCTCGCGTCGGAAGGCGCGCGAATCCCATTTGTCGGGATCGAAGAGCGTCACGTCCGTTCCCGCGTAAACGACTTGCACTTTGTCGCGCGGCAGCCCGCCACTGGAAACGATCACGTCCTTGATCTGCTCGCACACCGTGACCACGCGATCGACGCGGCGCGTGCGGTACTTGATCCGGTTCCAGACGTCGAGCGGGAACGACACGCCGCGATTGACGATGAAGGCGCCGACCGGCTGGATGAACGTCGCCGCCAGCGCCAGCGAATGCGCCACGCCTTTGTGCACGTGCACGACGTCCGTTTTCGCCTCGCGAAACAGCTTGCCGAGCTTCCACGCGCTCACGACGTCGAACTGGTGCCGCATCGCCAGCCCGACGAACTTCACATCCTCGGCGGCAGCCTTCGACGCGAGCACGTCATCGGGCCGGCTGACGATGGTCACGTCGTGTCCGCGTTCGCGCAGACCGGCCGCGGCCTGAAACATCTGGTGCACCGAGCCGGTGTTGAACTGGTTGAATTCGAGGATCTGAACGATGCGCATTCCGAGGGCGCGGATTGTAGCGGCGGTGGCGCGCGGAAGCGCCTTGGGATATCGTTTTCGGTCCCTGAACGAACCCAAATGGACAAACCGAAATCCGAAATCAAAGTGACTGACAAACGGATCTTCACCGCCGAGGGGGAGATTCGGGAAGAATTCAAAGAGGAAATCAAGGCGGCGGAGCCGGTCGCGGCGAAGCCCGCGGAAACACCCGCCCCTCCGAAAGAGGATCCGGCCGAGCGGCGTCAGACTCCGAATCCGCAGCCGCCGCCGTCGGGCGAACGGCGCAACAAATCGATCGCCGACAAAGCGCTCAACCCGGGCACTCCCTTCGCCGACTTCGTCGAGCCGCTGATCGCGCAGGCGTACATGTCGCTCGGCATGCTGCGCGATCCGTACGGCCAGAAGCCCAAAGTCGACGTCGCCGCGGCCCGGCAGATGATCGAGATCCTGACCATGCTCAAGGAGAAGACGGCCGGCAATCTGACGCCCGACGAAGACGATTTCCTCTCCACGCATCTGGGAGAATTGAAGCTCGCATTCGTGCAGCGAACGAAAAGCCTCACATGAAACGCCTCCTCCTTTCGCTCCTCGCCGCGTGCGCGTGCCTCGGCTCTCCGGCGGCATACGCGGAGGACCTCGCGCCGCGCGACATCTGGCCGCAGGCAACGTCCGCGGCGGATACGGGGAACGTCACCGCCGCCGCGAAGAAAACGAACGAGCTGCGGGAAACCGGCAAGTCGTACGGCATTCGAACCTATCCCGCGTACGCCGTCTCGGCCAGCGCGCTGTCGCGGCAGGCGGCGAAGCAGGGGAACAAGCCGGCCGCGGACTGGGCAGCGAAAGCCGCCGACGCGCTCGATCCGAATTCCGCCGCCGTCGCCTTCATGCGCGCCGACGCCGCCGCCGAAGCGAAAAACTGGGGCGCGGCGCTTCCGGATCTCGTGCGCGGATTCACCAACCTCCTGCACAACTACCGTTCGCGCCTGCTCAGCCGCTCCGACTTCCTGATCACGATCCTCCTAGCCATCGCGCTGACTACCGCAATCTTCGCCATCGCGCTCTTCGTCCGCTATGGCCGCCCCATGACGCATGACTTCCGCGAATTGATCGGCGCGCGGATGTCCGGCGGCTCCGTTTCCGTCCTCGCCTTCGCGCTCCTCTTCCTTCCGATTTTTCTCTGGCTTGGGCCGCTCTGGCTCGTCTTCTACTGGTTCATCATCTTTTTCGGATACGCCAAAACGGGCGAGCGGATTCTGATCGTCGTGCTGTCGCTGATGATCGCCGCGGCGCCGGTCGTGCTCGACATCACCTCGCACTGGATCGCCGGAGTCGACAGCCCGGTGGTCATGTCCGCCATCGCCAGCGAGGAGCGCAGCTACCAGCCCGACGCGCTGCGCCGGATGCAGGAGCTGGTCAACATCGTTCCCGACGACGCCACGCTCCATCTGCTGATCGGCAACCTCTATCTGCAGGACGGCAACGAGCAACAGGCCACGCAGCACTATCGCCGCTCGGCCGATCTGCACGACAGCGCCGGCGCGCACGTGAACCTCGGCAATCTGCACTTCTTCAACAACGACTTCGCCACCGCGGTGACCGAATACAACAAAGCGGAGGCGCTGGATCCGAAGCTGGCGATCGCGTTTTACGACGACTCGATTGCGCTCGGCGAGTTGTACAAATTCGACCAGCAGGCGCAGCGGCTCGATCAGGCCAAGAAGATCGACCGGTCAGGCATCGAGCGCCTCTCGTCGCAGCCGCCGGCCCAGAAAGTCGCGCTGTATCACCCGCAGATTTCGCAGGCGTGGGCCGTATCGACGAGCATCGCCCAGCGCGGCGTGGCGCGGTCGCTCTTCGGAAATTACGCCTGGGTCGATCCCGCCGAAAGCGCGCGCAACCCGCTGACGCTCGGCGCGATCCTGACCGTCATCCTCGCGCCGCTGCTCTTCCTCAAACGCCGCAGAGCGGGCTTCGCGGGATCGTGCATCAAGTGCGGACGAACGTTCTGCCCGCGCTGCAAATCGGCGCACGAGAGCGCCACGTTCTGCACGCAGTGCATCCACATCTATCTCAAGCGCGACGGCGTTTCGATGGCCACCAAGCGCGCCAAGCTCGATGAAGTCAACGAGCATCAGGGCGGCGTGCTGGCGCGCAACCGCTGGATGGCGACGTTCCTCCCCGGCAGCGCGCAGTTCATCGAAGGACGTACCGTGAGCGGCACCATCGGCGCGTTCGTGTTCGTATTTTTTGTATCGCTGGCGATTCTCTCCGGCCGTCTGGCGCCGGTTCTCGCGCCGGGCGATGCAGCAAAGACGCTCGTGCGCGTCGTGGCCATCACTGTTGCAATCATTCTCTGGATTCTCATGACGCTGCCGATTTACCGGCGGCGCGTTTCGACCTAACCATGGCACTCGAAGGCACACTCAAAGACTTCAGTCTCGCCGACATCTTCCAGCTCATCGGGCTGCAGCGGAAGACCGGCGTGCTGACGCTGCGCGCGAAGGACGACACCGTCACGGTGACGTTCCTCGACGGCAAAGTCGTGGGCGCCGACTCGCTCAGCCATCGCCTCGAAAACCGCCTCGGCCACGTCCTGATCCGCAGCGAGCTCCTCACGCAGGACCAGCTCAATCGCGCGCTCGAGATCCAGAAGGAGACGCTGCAGCGCCTCGGCTTCATCCTCGTTCACTACGGGATCATCTCCGCCGACGCGCTCAAGCAGGCCATCCAGCTCCAGATCCTGCAGATCGTCTTCCGCCTCTTCCGCTGGAAGGACGCCGACTACCACTTCTCGCAGGAGACCACGATCGAGTACGACCGCGATTACGTCGTTCCGGTCACCGCCGAATCGATCCTGATGGAAGGCGCGCGGATGATCGACGAGTGGCCGATCATCGAGAAGCGCATCCGCTCCTACGACATGGTCTTCCGCAAGAAGCTGACGGACCAGGAGATCGTAGTGGTCGGCGCCGAAGAAGCGGACGAAGTCGACTTCGATTCGGACGCGCCGTCCCGCCGCCGCAAACAGATCATCAGCGACAAGATCCGCATCTCGCGCGAAGAAAAATCGATCTACGACCTGGTCGACGGCACGATGAGCGTGCGCGACGTGATGGAGATGTCGAAGCTCTCCGAGTTCGATACCGCCAAGGCGCTGTACGAGCTCCTGACGCGCGACCTCGTCGAAGAGGTGCGCGGCAGCGCTGCCGCCGCGGTGCTTGCGCAGACCACGCCGCTCGACGAGACGGAAGTCGCCGAAACGCCGGTGCCGCTTCCGCTCGTGGCCGTGCTGGCGCTCCTGGCCATCCTGTCGCTGGCGACGTCGTTTCGCAATCCGCTCAACTCGCTGCGCCCGCTCGGTCCCGCGCAGCGGTCCTCGTCCGTCAACGAAACGCGCAAAGCGATCTCGATCGAGCGCATCGAACAGATCGGCGAAGCGGTCGAAGCGTACAACCTCGTCAACGGACACCTTCCGTCGCGCCTGCAGGACCTGACGCCGGTCTATCTCTCCTCCTCGATCCTGCACGATCCGTGGGGCCACGCCTACAAATACCTTCCGCAACCGCAGCGCTACCTCGTCATCGGCTTCACGCCCGACGAAAAGCCGGACACGGACCTCTTCCTCTCACACATGATCGAGTCCGGCTCGCCGTCGTCCGCGGCCTCGAAGCCGGTAACGGGCGGAATCCAACTGCTGGATTGACGGCCGCGCGCCGTCAAAAACCCCCTCATCCGCCTTCGGCACCTTCTCCCCCAAAAAGCGGGGGAGAAGGCTCTCGATGGAAAGGTACCGTCATACGCAGCACAAACATGGAGACTCCTTCTCCCCAAAAAGCGGGAGAGAAGGCTCTCGATGGAAAGGTACCGTGATACGCAGCACAAACATGGAGACTCCTTCTCCCCAAAAAGGCGCGGGGAGAAGGCTCTCGATGGAAAGGTAGCGTGATACGCAGCACAAACATGGAGACTCCTTCTCCCCCAAAAAGCGAGGGAGAAGGCTCTCGATGGAAAGGTACCGTGACTCTCGATGGAAAGGTACCGTGATACGCAGCACAAACATGAGAGTCCTTCTCCCCGCGCACGGGGAGAAGGTGCCGAAGGCGGATGAGGGGTCTCTTTTGCTAGCTCTCCGAATGTTGTTGCTGACGCCAACCTCGGAATGGCAGCTTCCCCATTCTGTTCTTCAACCTCGGTCCGAAATGACGAGCGCCTTCCTTCTCCTGTTCCTCGCCGCCGCAACGCCGAAGCTTCCTCTGATCGAGGTGCCGGAAACGCGCGGCGCGTCTGACACACTCGTCGTTTTCGTCTCCGGCGACGGCGGCTGGGCGAACATCGACCGCGAGATTTCGAAGGTGCTCGCCGACGACGGCATGCCCGTCGCCGGCCTCAACGCCCTGCAGTACTTCTGGACCAGGCGCACTCCGGAAACGGCCTCGCGCGACCTGCAGTCGATCATCGATCGCTACACGACGATGTGGCACAAGTCGCGGGTCATCCTCGCCGGCTACTCGCGCGGCGCCGACGTCCTGCCGGCCATGGCCAGCCGCCTTCCGGCGACGACGCAGGCGAAAATCCGCGGCATCGTGCTCCTCAGCCCCAGCCCGAAGGTCGAGTTCGAATTTCACATCGCGGACTGGATGCGCAACGCGTCGGCGGGCATGCAAGTGAAACCGGAAGTCGACAGGCTCACGTCGCCCATCCTCTGCATTTACGGCGAAGACGATCACGACTCGCTCTGTCCGGCGCTGAAAAACAATCCGCGCGTCGACGTGGTCATGCTGAAAGGCGCGCATCACTTCGACGGCGGCTACGAAAAACTCGGGCACCTCATCATCGAGCGTCTCAAGTGAAACGGCTCGCGCTGATTCTCCTGCTCGCGGCAAATGCCTACGCCGCCGCTCCCGATGAGCGCTGCTCTGCGCGCGCCGACATCACCGGCCTCCCGCTCGTCACCCTCGGCGCGAACGTTCCCAGCGACCGCTTCGCCGTCATGATCACCGGCGACGGCGGCTGGCGGCGCATCGATCAGAAGATCACCGACCGCCTGCGCGCCGCCGGCATCCCGATCGTCGGCTTCATCGCCTCCGACTACTACCGCAAGCGCCGCTCGCCCGACGAATCGGCGTGCGCGCTGGAGCGCGTGATCCGCTACTACAAGATCCAGTGGCGCAGGAACAAAGTGCTGCTGATCGGCTACTCGCGCGGCGCCGACGTGCTCCCCTTCATGGCCAGCCGCCTCCCGCGCGACCTTCGCGAGTCGACGCAGCTCATCGCCCTCCTCGGGCTCGAGCCGGCGATCGATTTCAAATACACGCCCGCCTGGAGCTTCGCCGCGTACATGCACAAAGAGCCGGAGTACGCGGTCAAGCCGGAAGTGGAGAAACTGCGCGGACAGAACGTCCTCTGCATCTTCGGCGCGAAAGAAAAGGACTCGCTCTGTCACGTCCTCAACCGCCGCGCGTTCAAGGTCGTGGCCGAGCCGGGAGGCCACCACTTCGCCGGCAAGTACCGCGACATCGCCGACGTGATCCTGATCGAATCCGCGGGACGGTGAAGTAGCGCCGGCGGCTCGCCGGCTGGACCGCCACCGGCTCGGTGGCGAGTGAGAAACCTCCGGCGGGCCGCCGGTGGTCCAGCCGCCGAGCCGGCGGCGCTACTCCGCCGTCACTTCGGCAGATCCGAGTTGAAAATATCCTCCGCCGCCCACCACCGCCCGTTCGACTTCTTCCAGATCACGATGTACTTGCCGGCGTCCTTGATCGCCTGACCGCTGGGCGGGCGCAGCGACAGATCGTAGCGGCCGGTCTCGATCGCCAGATCGGCCGACGGCTGCGTCACGTTCGTGCTGGTCAGCGCGGCGTCGACGGCGCCGGTGGCGAGGAAGCCGGTCCAGAACTGGAGGATGGCATCGCGGCCGCGAAGCGCCGGAAAGTTCGGCGCCATCACCACGGCATCGGGGGCGTAGAAGTTGTTCACCACCGACTGCGCATTTCCGGAGCGCGCGTTCGCGGCGAACTCGCTGTTCGCGCGGCGGATCGCATTCTCCGCGTCGCCCGGCGACATCGACGGCGATGAGGCACAGGCGCTGAGGACGAGTAGGGCTACCAAAGCAAATCTCTTCATGGATTTCCTCCGCATGGATTACGGCGGCCAACGCTCCGTGGATGACTAGAATATCCGGATGCGTTCCGCTCCGGCCGCCATCCTTCTCGCGTTCGTCATCGCCTGCCACAGCCCGACATCCCCGAACGACGGGCAATCCGGAGGTGCTACGGAACACGGGCGGCTTTCCGGCGTCGTCACCATCGGTCCGAACTGTCCCGGCCCGCAGACCACGAACCCCTGCCCCACCCAGCCCTCGGCCTATGCCGCCCGCAAGATCCTGGTCTACAACGAGGCGAAGACGAACCTGCTCTTCACCGTCGACATCGACTCGCAGGGTCTCTACGTCATCGATCTCGCCGCCCCGGCAAAGTACACCGTCGACCTCAAGCCGAACGGCATCGATCGCACCTCCGATCTGCCGAAGGTGGTCGACATCCACGCGAACACGGTCACGCGCGTGGACGTGAACATCGACACCGGTATCCGGTAAACACAAAAAGGCCGGCTTACGCCGGCCTTTCAGTTCGCCGCGATCGGCGCGTTATGCCTTGAGGTGCTTGCTGACCAGAGCCGTCATCTCGAACATCGAGACCTGGTTCTTGCCGTTGAAGATCTTGCGCAGCTTGTCGTCCGCGTTGATCATCCGCTTGTTCGTCTGGTCCTGAAGACCGTTGGCCTTGATGTAGTCCCACACGCGCTTGGTAACCTCGCTGCGGGGAATCGGCTTGTCGCCCACGATTGTGGCCAGATCGCTGCTCGGAGTGACTTCCGCGGCCAGCCCTTTGCCGCCGCTCTTCTTGCTCGTTGTCGCCATCAGTATTTCCTCTCCTACTACGTTTTCGCGCGATTGTGCGCTACCGCACCCTCCGCGTCAAACGTCGATTTTCGTCCGGTATGCCGAAAGTCATGATTCGCACACCGCTCTTCCTGCACATGTGCATCTTCCGCGCCCCGCCTAAATTGGGCAGCGAAGGAGATGCTCATGCACCAACAACCACTCGTGCGGCTGACCGATGTGACCCGCACCTACCCGCTCGGACGCGTCAACGTGCGCGCTCTCACCGGTGTCTCGCTGGACATCGACGGCGGCGATTTCCTTGCTCTGGCGGGCCCGTCCGGAAGCGGCAAGACAACCCTGCTCAACCTCATCGGTTGCATCGATAAGCCCGATTCGGGACGGATCATCATCGATGGCGTCGACGTCACCGCCATCCCGCTTCACCGCCTCGCCTCCACCCGCCTTCACACCCTCGGCTTCATCTTCCAGACATTCAATCTGATCCCGGTCCTCACCGCGTACGAGAACGTCGAGTATCCGCTCCTGCTCCAGCACGTCCCCTCGGCGAAGCGGCGCGAGCGCGTCCGCTATTGGCTCGATCAGGTTGGCCTCAGCGATCAGGCTCGCCAGCGTCCCGACCAGCTCTCCGGCGGGCAGAGGCAGCGCGTGGCCATCGCCCGGGCGATGGCGGGCGAGCCGAAGCTCGTCCTCGCCGATGAGCCGACGGCGAATCTCGACTCCGTCACCGCCGCGAAGATTCTCGACCTCGTCGAAGCGATCAACGCCAAAACCCGCTGCACCTTCATCTTCGCCACACACGATCCCGCGCTGATGTCGCGCGCCCGCCGCTGCGTGCGCATGCACGACGGAGCGCTCGTCACCGAGCCGCTGCTCGAAGCCCGCGCCTCATAAGGAAAACGCCATGCTCACCAAACTCGCCCTTCGCAACGTCTTCCGCAACCGCCGCCGCTCGGCCATCACGCTGCTGGTCATCGTCTTCGGCGCCGTTGGCCTGATCCTCTTCGGCGGCTACAAAGCGATCACCTTCCACGGCCTGCGTGAAAGCACCATCCGCAACCGGCTCGGTCACCTGCAAATCTACAAGGCAGGGTTCGAGCGCGCCGAAGCGAAGAAGCCGCTGGAGTATGGGCTGGAGGACGTCGCGCAGCTGCGGCGGGCCATCCAGACCGACAAGCGCGTGCGCATGACCACCGCGCAGATCACGCTCATGGGGCTGGTAAGCAACGGCGACAAATCGGAGACCTTCATGGCCACCGGCGTCGAGCCGAAAGAGGATAAGGCCATGAACGCGCAGCGCCTCGTGGCCGGCACCGGCCTCCCCGACAACGAGCCGGACGCCATCATCGTCGGCCGCGGCCTCGCCGCATCGATGCACGCGAAGCCGGGCGACTACCTGACGCTGATGTCGACCACGACCTCAGGCTCGCTCAACGCCATCGACGTGCGCGTGGCAGGGATTTTCATGAGCGGCGTCAAGGAGTACGACGACCGCGCCATCAAGATTCCGCTGGCCGGTGCGCAGCAGCTGCTTCAAACATCGAAAGTCGAACGCCTGCTGGTCATGCTCAACGACACCGACGACACCGCCGCAGTCCGCGCCAGCCTCACCACGCTTTTCGCGAAAAATCGCTGGCAGCTGGAGATGAAGGAGTGGTCGCAGCTGGCGACCTTCTACCACCAGGTCGTTCTGCTCTACAACGGCATCTTCGGCTTCATCGGGATGGTCGTTTTCGCCATCGTGATCTTCAGCGTGGCCAACACGATCGTGATGTCGATCTTCGAACGGACGCGCGAGATCGGCACCATGATGGCCATCGGCACCACGCGCTCGAACATCTGGCGTCTGTTTCTCGCCGAGGGGCTGCTGATCGGGATTATCGGCGGCGTGGCGGGGCTGCTGTGCGGCGCCGGCATTTCCAATCTCATCAACCGCGTGCACATCATGCTGCCGCCGCCGCCAGGCTATACGCAGGGTTACCCGCTGCGGGTGATGCTGCAGCCGGGCATCCTCGTCACCGCCTTCCTCATCGCCGTCATCACCTCCACGCTGTCGTCGATTCTCCCCGCGCTCAAAGCGTCGCGGCTGAAGATCGTCGATGCCCTCGGACACATCTAAGGACTGGATCATGAAACGACTCATTGCCATCGCGATTCTCTTCTTCGCATTGCCGTTGATCGCCGACGAAAAAGCCGCGTCCGTCCTTGCCCGCTCCGACGTCTTCCGCAATCCGATCGAGAGCTTTTCGGTCGACGTCGAGCTGACGTCGTTCGCGCCGGGTGGCAAGACCGACACGTCGCGTTTCCGCGTCTTCGGAAAGGGAAGCGACCGCAGCATCGTCGAGTTCACCTTTCCGCAGACGGAGAAGGGGAAGTACCTGCTCATGCTGCGCGACGCGATGTGGATCTACATGCCGACCGCCAGCCGGCCGATCCGCATCTCCCCGCTGCAGAGGCTGATGGGGCAGGCCTCGAATGGCGACGTGGCGCGCACGAGCTTCACCGTCGACTACGACGCGAAATCGGTGGCTGACGACGGCGATGCGTTCGTGATCGAGCTCGTGGCAAAGGATCCGTCCGTCGCCTACTACCGCGTCCGTCTCTGGATCGACAAGCAGTCGTACGAGCCGCGCCGCGCCGACTTTTACGTCGTCTCCGGAAAGCTGATCAAGCGCGCGAATTACAAGCAGTACAGCACGATGGCCGGCCGCCGCGTCGTCACCGAGATCGAGATCGACGACCTCCTCCGCCCCGGCAACCGAACCGTAATGCGCTACGCCAACCTGACCCCGAAAGAAAACGCCGAAAAGATGTTCACGAAGGACGCGCTGGGAAAATGGTGACTCCCCGGCCCACCGTAGCGCCAGCGGCCCGCTGGCTGGACCGCCGGCGGCTCGCCGGCGCTTTGATCGGAGCCCTCATCGCGATGCCCACGGCCGCCCAAACCTTTAAATTCTTCGGCTCCGCCGGCACCGAATGGCAACTCACGCCCGCCAACGCCGCCTCGGCACTAAACCCCGGCAACATCGCCGAACTCCCATACCGCACCGGCTCCGCCGACGCCGTCGCCTTCTTCGACGCGACGCCCGACAGCCGCAGCTGGAAGCTCCATCTCAAGCTGCGCGGCGACGCAGAAGAGGGCGGCAGCCAGCGCGCGGACGTGGGCGAAGCGTTCGTTCAGCTCAATCCGAAGCCGTGGCTCGACATCACAATCGGCCGCGTGATCGAAAAATGGGGCACCGGCTACGCCTGGAATCCGACCGCGTTCGTCAGCCCGAAAAAGAATCCCGCCGATCCGTCCGACCGCCGTTCGGCAAATCGCGGCGTCGACATGATTCGCACCGATCTCTTCGTTCGCGGCACGAACGTCTCGCTCTACGCACTCGAAGATGGCGCGTTCGCCGGACGCGTCTATCGCCTCATCGCCGGCACCGACATCTCTCTCCACTTCCGCCGCGATGCCGGCGGCATCCAGCAAGGCATCAGCGCCGCGCGCGTCTTCGGCGATGCACTCGAACTGCACGCTGAGATCGCGCGGCGCCACGCGCTCGCCGGCGGGCAGTACACGTTCAAGAACAACGTCAACGTCGTCGCCGAGCTGTATCACGGCGGCGATGGCCTCGACGAAAACGCCTTTCGCATTTTCCGAATCGCCGCCGATACCGCACACGACGAGCGAACCTTCCGCGCCGTCAACACCGCGTACGCGCCGCTGCGCATGGCGCGCAACTACGCGTTCGTCCGCCTCGCCTTTCCGCACGACAAACTCGACGCAGAGATGATCGCCATCACCAATCTGCGCGACGGCTCGATACTCGCCCGCGTCACCATCACCCGCAGACTGCGCGCGAACGTCAGCCTCTACGCCATCGACACCGAATTCGCCGGCGCGCGCGGATCCGAGTTCTCCTACATGCAACTCCGTCGAGTAACCACAGCCGGCGCGCGTTACTACTTCTAAATCTCTGTGTAATCTCCCGCCCTCTGCGCCTCTGTGGTTGCCTTTCCCCCGAAACTACAATGCGATGAACGTGAACGAACAGAAGATGAAGTGGGTCGGCGTCCTGACCTGGATCATCATCGGAATTCCGAGCGTCCTGTGGCAGGCGCAGTACCGTTCGCTGGCCGGGCCCCGCGCGGCGCTGCTCTTCACCGCCTTCATCGCGTTCATCGTCGCGTTCCTGATCGGCACGCGGCCGGGCTGCACCAGTTCCACGCGCATCTCGATGCTGATCGTCGAGGCGCTGGCCGCCTACGTCTGCATCTCGCTGCAGCCGACCGGCTTTCAACCCGTTCTGCTCGTGATCATCGCCGCGCAGCTCGGCGCCTATCCGCCGCGCTTCGCCATCCTCGGCATCGCGGCCAACTGCGTCGTTCTCGGCTTCATCGTGTCGAGAGGCGACGGCTCTCCGGTCATCTACGCCCTCGTCTACTTCGCCTTCTCGCTGTTCTCACTCTTCTCGATGCACGTCGCGCATTCGGAGATGGAGGCGCGCAAGTCGCTGGCCGAGGCGAATGCGGAGCTGCGCATGACCACGGAGCTGCTCGAGATCAGCAGCCGTACCTCGGAACGCCTCCGCATCGCGCGCGACCTTCACGATCTCCTCGGCCATCACCTCACCGCGCTCAGCCTGAATTTGGAAGTGGCCGGCCACATCGCCACCGGCGATGCGAAAGAGCACATCGAGAAAAGCAAATCGATCGCGAAGCACCTGCTTGCTGACGTTCGCGACGTCGTGAGCCGTCTCCGCAACGACGAGCCGGTCGATCTGACCGCATCGCTCGAATCGCTACGCGACGTCATTGTCACCCCGTCGCTCCATCTCGATTTTCCGCGCGAGCTTGCCGTCGCCGACGCGAACATCGCCGAAGTCGCGCTGAGAACGGTGCAGGAAATCGTCACGAACGCCGTCCGCCACTCCGGCGCGCGCAATCTCTGGCTGAATCTCGGTACGGCCGATCACACGCTGTCGATCGACGCGCGCGACGACGGCGTAGGCGTCGACAACGTCCATTTCGGCAACGGCCTGCTCGGCCTTCGCGAACGCGTGCAGCAAGCGCGCGGAACGTTCGAAATCACCTCCATGCGCGGCCGCGGCTTCTCCATCCACGTCACGCTCCCCCTCGGAGCCGCCGCGTGATCCGCGTCTGCATCGTCGAAGACCAGACCATCGTCCGCCAGGGCCTGCGCAGCCTCCTCGGACTCGTGCCGGACATCGAAGTCGCCGCCGAGGCTAGCGACGGCGAGGAAGCGGTGGAGGTGATCGAACGTGAGAAGCCGGACGTCGTCCTGCTCGACCTGCGCATGCCGAAGCTCGACGGCGTCGGCGTCCTGCGCGCGCTTCGCGAACGCAACGCCGCGCGTCCGACGCTGATCCTGACCACGTTCGACGACGACGCGATTCTGTTCGAAGCCGTCCGCGCCGGCGCAAAAGGCTGGCTGCTCAAGGATGTCTCACTCGAACGCCTCGCCAGCGCGATCCGCACGCTAGCCGACGGAGGAACCTGCATCGAGCCGGTCATCACCGAACGGATCATGCGCGCGCTGGAAAAGAGCGACTCCTCGTTCGAATCCGCCGACCTTCCCGAGCCGCTCACCGATCGCGAACGCACCATCCTCCGCCTCCTCGCCGGCGGCTATAGCAATCACGAGATCGGAGAGTTGCTCAACATCACCGAGGGAACGGTGAAGAACCACATCTCGAACCTGCTGTCGAAGTTAGGCGTGCGCGATCGCACGCGCGCGGTGTTGCGGGCGATTGATTTGGGCGTGATCTGAAGAACGCTATTCGCCGGCCGTTTTCGCTGGAGGCGCACCGTGGTCGGCGAGAAATTGCCGTAGCGCCGCGTTCACGGACGTGGAGTCGCGGAAGACCTCGGCTACGTCCGGAGCGAGGAGCACCAGATTCGCACCTTCCTTGTAGCGGGCGTAATACTTCCCTCGTACTCCCCCAGGAGCCGAAGTTTGCTCGGGGATCTCGAGATCGTTGTCGTTATCATGATTCATAGAGTCTTCGTTCTATGGGTGTTGCATCGCGTGCCGTGATAATTCGGGTGCGGTCTTCGCGTTCCGTGTGTGCCACGATAATCAATCTATTCGTCTCGGTGTAGCCGAGCGTGAGCGTACGATATTCCTCATCGGAATGTTCGCGATCTGGCCATGACAGCGCAAGGTCATCTCCGAACACGGTAGCGGCTTCCTCGAAACCGATGCCGTGTTTCGCCTGATTGCGCCGATCCTTCTCGGGATCCCATTCGTACTGCATTCGCCGAGGCAGTCTACCTCGGCCTATTTGATCGGAATGCTCCCCAGCAAGTACTTCAAATCATCATCTCGCCACCGGATGCCGCCGCCCAGCGTGAACGCGGTGTGGTTCAACACGTTGTCGACGCCGCTGCGGATGAAGATCGTGGGCGTGGTCGGCTTTTCCTGGCGGAAGACGTATTCGCCGAAGAGGCGGACGTGCGGGTTGCTGTCGCCGGTGCGGTGGCCGAAGTCGAAGGCTTCGCCGGTCACGCGGATGCGGTTGTTGTAGAAGTAATCGACGCCGGCGCCGCCGGTCGAATCGATCATGCCGAGGCGGACGGCGAACGGCTTCAGGTTCCAGCCGGCCTGCGCGGAGATGAGGAACGAGCGATCGAACTTCGTCTGATGCGTGATCGTCGTTTCCGACGCGCCGGTGGCGGGATTCGTGACCGTCTGTTCGATCGTCTTGTCGTTGCGCTTGCCGTACGGCGTATCGGCCACTTCCACGTTGTAGAAGCGATTGCGTTCGGGATTCGGCGTCAGGCGCAGCCAGACGGCGGAGCGCGAATTGCCGCCGATCTTGTCGCTGCCGTCCTGTGTAGCCGGAAGGCCGGCGTAGTAGTCGCCGTTGAGTCCGAGGTCGAGCTGCATCTTGCCGACACGTCCGAGCGTGTTGCGCAATTCGTTCACGCCGCTTTCCACCGATCCCAGCGCCGCGGTCAGGCGATCGTGCGCCTCGTTGCTGTACAAAAGCTTGCCGACGGTTCCTTCGCCGCTGCGAATCTGTCCGGTCACCGCGTTCAGATTGTCGGAGGTCGTTTTCAGATCGGCGGAAAGCGTGCGCAAGTTTTCCACGATGTGGCGCACATCCTCGCGGTTCTCGCCGACCGTTCCCGACATCTGCGTGGCCATGCGGTCGAGCGATGCGGCCAACTTCGGGATCTCCACGCGCAACGACTCGCTGACGATGCGCGCATTAGCCATCGTGGCATCGACGTTCGTCCGATTCGCGGCGATCAGATCGCGCACCTGCGTCGTAATCGTGCGGACGTTTTCGACGATGTCTTCGAGACGCTGCTGGCCGGCCGGTCCCGACATCACGCCACGAAGCGAGGCGGTGATCGCTTTTACGTCGTTCGCAATCGATGCGACCTGATTCGTGATGTCGTCCATCGACGCCGGCTGCGACCCTTTCAGAACGACGCTCTGCTCCTGCGGAATCACCGGCGCGTTTGCCGGACCGGGATCGAGCTCGATGTACTTCTCGCCGAGGAGGCCGAGGTTCGCGACGTGCGCGGTCGCGCCGGGATGCAGCACCACGTCGGGATCAATATCCAGCGTCACCTCGGCTTTCCCATCCGGACGCAGCTTGATGCTCGAGACCTTGCCCGCGCGCACGCCCGCGACGCGCACGGCGGATTTGTTGTCGAGTCCCGCCACTGAGTCGAAAATCGCCGTCACTTTTCGCGCGCCGGCTCCGTGGCCGATCTGCACGTCTTCGATCTTCAGGATGAAGTACCCGAGGATCGCCAGGACGATCAGCATGAAGACGCCTACTTTTGCTGCGGATGACATGTGAATCAGGGAGTAGGGGGTCGGGAGTAGGGAGTCGGAGAACCGTTTCCCCGAGATCCCACTCCCCACTTCCTACTCCCCACTCCCCCTTTTCAACGGATCAACTCCTGCCCGTCTCAGCATCTGGAAAAGCAAAGCAAGTGGTAATCCAACTACGTTCGTGTAGCTGCCGTGGATGGAGTCGATGAACATCGCTCCGATGCCCTGCACGGCGTAGGCGCCCGCTTTGTCGAGCGGCTCGCCTGTCGAGACATACCACGCGATGTCGTGCTCGTCGAGCGGCAGCATGCGCACCTCGGACTCGGCCACGCGCGTGTCGCGCCAGCCACGCGCGGAGTTCTGAAGCGTGACGCCGGAGTAGACGATGTGCGTCTTCCCCGCGATGGTGGCCAGCATCCGCTTCGCGTCGTCGTCATCGACCGGCTTCTCCAGCAGTTCGTCGCCGAGGAGGACGGTAGTGTCGGCGGCGATGATCCAGGAGGCGGGATGCTTTGCGGCAATCGCCGCCGCCTTGTCGCGCGACAACCGCGCCACGTACTCCTCGGGCGACTCGCCCGGCTGATGCACCTCGGGGACATCGCTCGGCATGACGTCGAACTGCAGGCCGATCGATGCGAGCAACTCGCGCCGTCGCGGCGACTGCGAGGCGAGGATGAACCTCATCGCGCAATCACCAGGCCAATGTTCAATACGACGATGAACCGCGCCTCGGCGACGATCCGGTAGACGATGCGAATCCCTTCGCTGCGGTAGCTCCAATACCCGCGCAACGGCTCGAACAGCGGCGCGCCGATGATTGGATCCTCGTCGATCGTTTCGAGCGCCTTTGTGGCGACGGCGCGCTGCTCGTCGTTGAGCGCGCGCCAATCTTTCTCAACGCGCTCAGCAAAGCGCAGGCGGTCGTTCCACATGGGGCGGCAGTTTATCGCGCACGTAGCGCCACCGGCTCGGTGGCTGTACCGCCGGCGGCTCGCCGGCGTTTTCCGGGACGCGCCACCGAGCCGGTGGCGGTCCAGCCGGCGAGCCGCCGGCGCTACCTCGCTACGTGCCTTACGTCATCTCCAGCAAATCCTCAATCGCCAGCATCGCTCCGCGCTCCACCTCGGCTTCGCCTTCGTCGATCGCGGCGCGCAGCGGCGCGTCGTCGGCGATGTCGATCGTCTCGCGCAGCGCGAGGTACTCATCGTGCGAGATGAGGATGGCGATGGGGCGGTCGTTGCGCAGGAATGTGGTTCGGTTGCCGGTCAGCTCGCATTCGCCGACCAGGGCACGAACGTCTTCAGGCGCGTCGAGGATGTCGAAGCGTTTGTCCATGTTGTTCGGGTTCGGCGCCGATCAATGCTTCGAGATGCGCGCGGAAGTCATCGCCGAGGGCGGGGTGGCGCAGCGCGTAATCGACGGTGGCTTTGAGGTAGCCAAGCTTCTCGCCGGCGTCGTAACGCTTACCTTCGAAAACGTAGCCGTAGAAATCGCCGGTGCGCACGAGTTCACGAAGCGCGTCGGTGAGCTGGATCTCGCCGCCGGCGCCGCGCTCGGTCTTCTCCAGCAGCGGAAAAATGTCCGGCGGCAGGATGTAGCGCCCGATGATGGCGTAGCGCGACGGCGGGTTCACCTTCGGCTTCTCCACCATGTCGGTGATGTGAAAACGGCGGTTGCCGAGCATGTTGCCCGCCACGATCCCGTAGCGCGACGTTTCCTCAGCGGTCACTTCCATCAGTGCCACGACCGGACGGCCGGTCTCCTCGAACACATGCCGCATCTGCAGCAGGCACGGCTCGTCGGCGAGGATCACATCGTCCGGCAGCACCACCGCGAACGGCTCGCGTCCGACGGCATCCTTCGCCTGCAGAACCGCGTGACCGAGTCCCAGCGCTTCCTTCTGCCGAACGGAAATGATGTCCGCCATCCGGCTGACGGTTTCGACCTCGTCGAGCAGATCGTTCTTCTTCCGCTCCTGAAGCGAGCGCTCAAGCTCCGCGGTGCGGTCGAAGTGGTCGAGGATCGCGTCCTTCCCCTTGGAAAGCACGACCACGAGCTTGTCCATCCCCGACCCGAGCGCCTCTTCGATGCCGTACTGCAGGATCGGCTTGTCGACGAGCGGCAGCATCTCCTTGGGAATCACCTTCGTCGCCGGAAAGAACCGCGTGCCGAAACCGGCACAAGGAAAAACGCAGGTGCGAAGGGTGGTCATGCGGTAGGAAGGATAACTGACGTTGTCGGTTGTCGGTTGTCAGTTCGAGAGATTCGAGGTCAGCTTCGACAACTGAAAACCGACAACCGACAACGGCGCGTAAGCGCCCTCCGGCAGCGATATTGCTTTCGTCGTGGTAAAACTCTTCGGTACTGGGCGGGCATGCGTAAACTCCTCATCGTTCTCACGTTTCTTTTCACGGCACTTCCTCTTTGTGCGCAGTGGCGGCGCGCCAATCTTTATGGCGCCGACGTCCGCGCGCTGATCATCGATCCTTCCAATCCCGACACGCTCTACCTCGGCACCAGCGGCGGCGAGGTCTACGTTTCCACCGACGGCGCGAAGTCGTGGCAGAACCCGCGCGGCGGAATCCCGTTTCCCGGCTACGTCGTCGACAACCTTGTGCTCGACCGTAAGGGCCGGCTTTGGGCTGCTTGCTGGGGCGCATGGGGCGGCGGCGTCGTGGCGGTTTCCGAGGATGGCGGCAGGACCTGGGCGCGGCGGGATGCCGGGCTGGAAGACTTCTCCGTCCGCGCCATCGCCATCGATCCGCATGATGCCGACTACGTCCTAATCGGCGGTCTGACCGGCGTCTATCGCTCGACGAACGGCGGCGACTCGTGGGAGCGGATCTCGGATCAGATCAACGTCGAATCGCTCGCCCTCGACCCGCGCACGCACGACCGCATCTACGTCGGCACGTGGCGGCAGGGAACGCGCTCCGACGACGGCGGCAAAACGTGGAAGCTGATCAACAACGGGATGGTGCTCGATACCGACATGTTCTCGATCACCATCGACCGCTACAACCCGGACAAGGTTTGGGTCTCGACGTGCGGCTGGGTGTACGCCACGCCGAACCGCGGCGAGAACTGGACGCGGTATCGCGACGGATTCAATAACCGGCGCATCCACGACATCGAGCTCGATCCGTGCGATCAGGATTCGATCTTCGCCGGCTCCGTGGCCGGCCTCTATCGCAGCCACGACGGCGGCAAGAGCTGGTACTCGATCGGCGATGAATCGCTCGTGGTCAACACGATCGCGCTTCATCCGCAGCGCCCGGGCCGCGTCATCCTCGGCGTGGAAGGCGACGGCGTCTACCTCTCCAACGACAACGCGAAGACGTTCACGCGCACCTGCGATGGACTTCGCAACCTGACCATCACCTCGATCGCTGCCGACGCCTCGCATCCGAAAAACGTCTATGCCGCGGTTGCCTTCGGCGGCGCATCCAGCGGCATCTATCGCTCGACCGATGCCGGCGCGACGTGGAAGAAGCTGCCGACGAATGACTTGCCGCAGATCCTTTCGCTCGTGATCACCGAGGACGCCGATGTGAAGTTCGTGGCCGGAACCGAAAAAGGATTTTTCTGGAGCGCGGACGGCGAGCAGTGGACGCAGGCGCCGCCGGCCGGTTATCCGATTCGCGTCGACAAGGTGCTGCGCTTCAATCGCATCCGCTACTTCGCCGCGACGGCGGAAGGCGTTTTCACCAGCCGCGACGCGGGCAAGAGCTGGTATCGCCTGGCCGGCGCCGAGAACCGCGCCGTCGATATCGCCGTTGGCAATCTCGGCGAGAAGCGCGCGCTGTTCGCGCTGACCAATGCCGGCCTCCGCGCGTTCGACGGCATGCAGTGGATGCCGGTCGACGGCGCGCCGCCGAAAGGCCGCACGCTGGCCGTTCGCGGCAGCGGCGACGATCAACTCGTCTTCATCGCCGGCGCGCAGGGCGTGAAGGCCGGACGCATCGACGCGAACGGCAAGTGGAGCGAGATGGAAGCACCCGACGCGCAGTTTGCCGCCGTCTTCGGCGGCTCGCGCAGCACCGACAACTTCGTCTTCCTCACCTCGCGCCAGCAGCACGAGATGCTCGTGGCCGAACCGAAGAACTCCGACTGGCGCTCGTTCCCGCTCCCGTCGTGGACCGCCGAAGTGACCTCACTCGCTCTCGATCCCTTCAACACCGATCGCCTCTACGTCGGCACCCTTGGCGAAGGCGTTTTCATCTACGAGGGAAAATCGGGCAAGTACGAGGCGAAGAAGAAGATTGCGGAGACGGTCGCGGTCACTGGGACGAATTAGCGAGCGCGAACGTCCGCAACGGCGTATGGATCGCGCCTTTCGGATTCAGCTCGCTGGAGAAGAGCGTCACCGAATCGACGGAGATCGGATCCGATTTGTAGTCGCGCAATGCGCCGTTGAAAATCTCGATGCAGGCCGGTGGCCATTGATCGCGGATGCGAAATAGGGTCAGGTGCGCGCGGAAGTCGGCGCGATCCAATTCGATGCCGGCCGCTTTGACGCCGCTGCGCACGGCATCGGCGACGGCGCGGAACTTCTCTTCCGGTCCGGCGCCGACCCATCCGACTCGCGCGTGACGTGGATTCGGAAAAAATCCGCTGCCGCGCAGACGTCCTTCGAATCGCGGTACAGCCGACAGGCTCTCCTCGACGCACTTGCTGACCGTCGGCAGCAGCGATTCAGGCTGTTCGCCGAGGAACGCGAACGTCAGATGCTGCGTCTCCGGACGCACCCACGACGCGGGCGGCAGCTTCGACTTGACCAGCGAAATGCGGTCGCTGATCGCGCGGAGCTCCTGCTCCGGAAAGGAGATGGCGATGAAGAGTCGCATGAATCGGATTGGACGGTGCGCCGCGAATTGTAGTCGTCAATCCGCCTGCCCGGCTAGAAACTCCGGCGTAAAGATGCGCGCGATCTCTTCTTCGCTCAGCAGCTTCTTTTCGCGCAGCAGCGTCGGGATGGGCGTTCCGCTCTTCGCCGACTCCTTCGCGATCTCCGCGGCCTTGGCGTAGCCGATGATCGGATTCAGCGCGGTGGCCAGCGACGGGGAGCTGATGTAATACGCCTCGCACTGCGCGCGGTCCGCCTCGATCCCGCGGATGGACTTCTCGACGAAGACCGGCAGGTAGTTCTTGAGGATGTCGATCGAGAAGAGAAGCTCGAACGCCATGAGCGGCATCATCACATTCAGCTCGAGTTGCCCAGCCTGCACCGCGAACGCGATCGCGGTGTCGGCGCCGATGATGTGGAAGCAGACTTGGTTGAGGCACTCCAACATCGACGGATTCACTTTGCCCGGCATGATCGAGGAGCCGGGCTGCACGGCCGGCAGGATGATCTCCGCGAAGCCGGTCTGCGGCCCCGAGGCGAGAAGGCGGAGATCGTTGGCGATGCGCGTCAGTTCCAACGCCAGGTTGCGGAGTGCCGACGAGACAGCCGCGATCGGAAGCTGCGACTGCATCGCCTCGCGGAGATCGCCGCTGGCGACGAGCTCCAGATCGGTCATCTCGTTGAGGTGCTTGATCACGGCTTGGCGATATCCGCGCGGCGCGTTCATGCCGGTTCCGGCCGCTGTGCCGCCGATGCCGAGCTCGCGCAACTCGGTCGCCGCTACCGCCAGCTGGCGCGTAGCGCGTGCGACCGCCTCGGAGTACGCCTTGAATTCCTGCCCCATCGTTACCGGAACCGCGTCCTGCAGGTGCGTGCGGCCGGATTTGATCACGCTTGCGAACGCGTCGCCGCGTTCGCCGAGCGCCATCGCCAGGCCGTCGAGCTCCGGCAGAAGCTCAAACAGCAGGAGCAGCGCGGCGATGCGGATCGCGGTCGGAAAGACGTCGTTCGTCGACTGCGCCATGTTGACGTGATCGTTCGGATGGATCGGCTTGTACGTGCCGCGCTCCGGGTTCGCCAGATTCGCGATAACCTCGTTCACGTTCATGTTGAACGACGTTCCCGCGCCGGCCTGGAACACGTCGACGACGAACTGCGGCCGATACTTCTCCGCGTTGTCGAGCAACTCATCGCAAGCCGCGACGATCGAATCGGCGAGGTTCGTATCGAGCGAGCCCAACTCCCGATTCGCCAGCGCCGCCGCCTTCTTCAGCAGCACGAATGCGCGAATGAACGCCGGATGCTCGCGCAGTCCGCTGATCGGATAGTTCTCCACCGCCCGCTGCGTCTGCGCGCCGTAAAGCGCGTCGTCAGGGACGCGGACTTCGCCGAGGGTGTCGCGTTCGATTCGCATGATCAGAGATCGCTGTAGAAGCGGTAGCCGCTCCCGCCCGCAGCCTTCGCAGCGTACATCGCCTTGTCGGCGCGCGCGGCCAGCGCTTCCGTGGAATCGGCATCGGCGGGATGCATGCTCACGCCGACGCTCACGCTCACCACGAGCGTGTAGCCGTTGTAGGCGAACGGATGACGCAGCGTATCGAGCAGCTTGTCGATGAGATGCCTCGCGTTCTCCTCCGATCCGATGTCCGGAAGGATCAGCGCAAACTCGTCGCCGCCCAGCCGCGCCACCGTATCGAGGTTCCGTAGACCGCCACGCAATCGTGAGGCCACCTCGCACAGAAGCGCGTCGCCGGCCGGATGGCCGAACCTGTCGTTGGTCTCTTTGAAGCCGTCGAGATCGACGTAGGCCATCGCCATCCGCGGCATCTCCCCTTCGACGACCGATCGCCGTTTCGCGCGCTCGAATGCGCGGGCGAGCCGATCGTCGAAGAGCGTGCGATTGGCCAGTCCGGTCAACGGATCTTTCAGCGCGCGATCGCGCAACTCCCGCTCGAGCGTGATGCGGTCCGTGACGTCGAGTGCGTGACCCAGCACGTACGGATCCTGTCCCGATTCGCGGACGACGTAGTTCCGGTACTGCCACACGCGTTCATGACCGCTGGCGTCGAGCAGCGTGAGCAGGCCGCTGGCTTCGCCCTCGGCAGCGATCGCCGTCAGATAGTCGGCGAATCGTGAATGGGCACTGGGAGCCAGAAAGTCTTCGAGGTTGCGCCAGAGCATCTGTTCAACCGTAAATCCGAGGTTGGAAGCGGCGGCGTTGTTCACCGTGAGGATCGTGCCGTCCATCGAATGCGTGCAGAGCAGGCCGAGGCTGCGCTCGAAAAGCGCTCGGTAGCGTTCGGCACTTGCTTCGATGACGGCGGCGCGCTCCTTTGCCGCGATCGCCTCGGCAAGCATGTCGGCGGCAACGCGCAGCCCGAGAATCTCGCGCAGCGACCACTCACGTTCGGATTCGCAATTGTCGAAGGCGAGAAATCCCCAGAGATGCTCGCCGAGATGCACCGGAACGACGGCAAGCGCGAGAACTCCTTGTGCGGACAGGACGATGCGCTCGGACTCTGGAAAATCGCGCACGAGTCCGTACACCGGTTCGATGAGCCGAAAGCTTTCGAGCCATCGCCCAAAGCCGGCGATCCGGAACGGGACCTCCTCGCGCAGAGCATCGGCGAGCGGATTCACACCCGGCGCGGCCCACCCGAAACGTAATCTCGCGGCGAACTCGCCTTCGTTGGAGATCTGAAAAATCGACGCCCTGCTCGCCCGGACCGCGGCACCGATTCCGCCGATGACTTCGACGGCAACCTCTTCCCACGAGCTGAAACAGCCGCTCGGCCGCTTCAGCGACCGCCGCCAGTACACCAGTTCGGCGCTCGAGCTCGGCGTTGGCTTCCCGCAGCATGTCGCCGAGGCGCCGCATCTCCTCCTCGGCACGCCGGCGCCGCGTCTGATCGTGGAAGACCGCGATCGCATGCGTAACGCGGCCCTTCGTATCGAGCACCGGACTGCCCCACGCTTCGACTGCGATCCTCGATTCCGGCCGCTGGATCTCCATGTCGTCGCACTCGGTCGATTCTCCCGACAACGCGCGCGCAATCGTGCTGCTCCTCGGCGGATACAGCTCTTCGCTCTCGCCGAGAAACAACTGCGTGTTTAGATCCGCTACCTCCACGCCGGCCGGTATCGCCCGGCCGAGGAGATCCTGCGCCGCGAGATTGGCGTAGCGCGACTTGCTGTCCGCGCCGGCGATGATGACGCCGAGCGGGAAGGCGTCGAGATACCTGATCACCGCTTTCCAGTAACCGCGGCTCTGAACCACGAGCACGGCGCCGATCGCGCCGACGGCGGCCAGCAACAGAAGGCGCGCGACCTGATTGTCCCAATTGAATCTGCCGTAGCCACTGAGCGCGAACGCAGGACCGTGAAGGTCATAGTGAGCGGCAGACCACAGCACGATGGCGCCATACTCCGCCATCGCAACGGCCGTCGCGATCAGACACCATCGCCAGTCCTGCCGCAGACAGACCAGCGCCAACGCGACGAAGTAGCAGCAGAACACGACGCGGCTGTTGGTGGCAGCGAGCGGATTGCCGGAAAACACGAAGCCGGCGTTGACCAGGCTCACCGTGCTGACATCGAGAAGGCAGGTGAAGAGGCCCAGCCACGCGGGCGGTTTCGGTCGCTGCGCGACTCGGAGCACGATCGCTCCCAGCACGAGAACGGTGATCGCTGCGCCGAGGCCGATCTTCGCTTCGGAACCGGGCGTCCGCAGCAGCGCGCTCTGGAGCGGAATGAGGCCGGCCAACGCGCTGATGACGAGCCGCACCTTCGCAGCCAGTACTTCGCCCTCACGTCCGAACGCGATCGATTGAAAGTCTGGCGCCGCCCACAACCGCGTGGACCGGACCCTCGCGGGATGCTTCATGGGAAGCGGCGAGTATAGACCTCCGCCCGTCGTTTCTTACGTGGCCTTCATCGCGTCGAGCCGCGCCTTCGACTCCTCGAAGACGTTCTTATGCAGCGATTGGCCGTGCGCGTCCATCGTGACGATGGCCATGAAGTCTTCCACCCAAAGATGCCAGATCGCCTCGGGTGATCCGAGGTCCATCCAGTCGACGCCATCGACGCGCTTGATCGACGCAGCGCAGACCTGCGCCGCGCCGCCGATGGCGTGAAGGTAGACGGCGCCGTACTCCTTGCACGCCGCCAGCGTTTTCTCGCCCATCCCGCCCTTGCCAATCACGCCGCGGATTCCGTAGTCGCGCATGACTTCCCACTGATACGGCTCTTCGCGCGACGACGTGGTCGGACCGGCCGCCTTGCAAATCCACTGATCGCCCTCTTTCACCATCACCGGCCCGCAGTGATAAATGATCTGCCCCTTGAGATCGACCGGCGGCTTCGTCCCGGTGTGGATGCGGTGATGAACCGCGTCGCGACCGGTGTAGAGTCGGCCGGTGATGGCGACGGAGTCGCCGACATGCAGCGAGCGGATGGTTGCTTCGTCGATCGGAGTGGTGAGTTTTACGAGAGCCATAAGGTCAAAGGTTCATTGTCGAATGTGGAATGTTGAATGTTGAATGAATCGCTGGCAGAGCGAAGCCCATTCAACATTCAACACTGAACATTCAACATTCAACATTTCGTTTTTAGTACAACCACTCCGTGACGGTACCCGAAGTGTCGAGAGAAGCCCCTCGCCGCCGGTACGCCCAGCACATGTAGGCGATCGAGACGAAGAACGACGCGGGCAGGCGATTGAGCTTGCCGATCTTGCAGGCGAGCAGCGTCGTCTTGCCCCCGAAACCCATCGGCCCGATGCCGGATTGATTCGCCTTCTCGACGACGCGCGCCTCGAGCTCGGCGAGCACCGGATCGGGATTCGTGTCGTCGAGCAAGCGGAGGAGTTGTTCCTTGGCGAAACCGTAGCCGGTGCCGCGATCGCCGCCGATGCAGACGCCGAGGATGCCGGGGCCGCAGCCTTGTCCCTGGGCCTGGAGAACGCAATCGAGAATGGCGTTCTCGACGCCTTTGAGATCGCGTCCGCCAAGGTCGGGGTGAGGCAGGGGGTACTGCGCGTTCATGTTTTCGCAGCCGCCGCCCTTGAGCATCAGCTTCACTTCCACGTGCGGCTCACGCCATTGGTGAAAGTGAAAAACCGGTGAGCCGGGACCGGTGTTGTCGCCCGTGTTCTTGCCGGTGATGCTGTCGACGCTGTTCTGCCGCAGGTAACCCTTCTTCGTCGCCGCGCGGACTGCGTCGGTGGCGATCTCTTCGAACGCTAGCTGGTCGTAACCGGCCGGCGTGTGAACGTAGAAGAGGATCGTGCCGGTGTCCTGGCAGAGCGGCAGCGAGCTATCGCGCGCCAGTCCGATGTTGCAGCCGATGACATTCAGCGCGACGTCGGCATTCGATCCCTCCACTTCGTTCCCGCGCGCAGCCGTAACGGCGCGGACGACGTCATCCGGCAGGATGGTGGACGTCCGGCGGATCAGTTCGAGGATCGATTCGAAGAGGTTCGTTTCAGGCGAGATGCGATCAATGGTCTGCGCGGTCGCGCTCATGAGGTTCTCCGGGGAGGAAGTCTATCTGATGCGCCTGCTCGCGCATGCCGGCAGTCTACAATCCCACGCCCATGCTCCGCGACAAACTGATGCACCACGATCCGGTCGATGGCTTTCGCTGGAGGAGCCACGAGATCACTCGCGTGGAGGGGTTCAGCGACGCCGTCTTCGGCTTCGCGGTCACGCTGCTGATCGTGTCGCTCGAAGTGCCGCGGACGTCCGGCGAGTTGCTGGCCACGATGCGCGGGTTTGGGGCGTTCGTCATCACGTTCCTCATGCTGGCCGGGCTGTGGTATTCGCAGTTCACATTCTTCCGGCGCTACGGGCTCGAGGACCGCGTTACCGTCGTCCTCAATCTCGTGCTGCTGTTCATGGTTCTGTTCTTCGTCTATCCGCTGAAGTTTCTCTTCAGCGTGATCCTCACCGATCCGCGCATGCGGCAGACCATCGCCACCGCGCATGGGATGGAGCTGGTGATGCTGCCGGAGCACAAGCCGCTGATCTTCGCCATCTTCGGCGCGGGCTTCGCTGGCGTGATGGTCGTATTCACCTTGCTGTACCGCCACGCGTGGAAGAAGCGCGAGGAGCTGGGGCTGAACGAGTTCGAGCTCTTCGAAACGGAGCACAGCGTGCGGCGGCTGAAGGTCGCGTCGGGCGTCGGCTTCATGTACTTCCTGATCGCGGGGATCGACGTGCTCCCCCATCACACCAAGGGCGAGAAGCGCGTCGTGCTGATCGCGGCGGCCGTCGTCCTGCTGATGATTGGCGTTCTGATGACGACGCTGATTCGCCTCGCATACGTGCGGCGGAAACGGGCGAAGGAGTGGAAGCAGCAGGTCTCACAGCCGCCGAGCGATCCCTCTACTTCCTGATCGCGATCTCCTCCCTGAGCCGAGCCAATCTACGTCCGGCATACGGACGACGCAACGTTCGCGGCCTATACTTTTTCCGTGTTCACGACGCGCTATCCGATCGAGCCTCACGGGCGGAAACGGCTGGTGGTGCATCGCACGCGGACGTGGAGCGAGATCGTTCTGCGCCTCGACGGCGTGGAGCTCGGCCGGCCCAACCACGAAGAGCTGCTGAACAGTGTGGAGTACACGCTATGGGACCACAGCGTGCTGCGCGTGTGGATCGAGTACGGTCCCGGGACCGGCATCCCCGTGCTCTTCATCACGCGCAACGGGCATCCGCTTCCCGGCTCGGAGGGCGATCCGGTCAGGATCCTCTGGTACACGCTCTGTTTTTTCTGGGTGATGGGCGTTTGCCAGATCGCGCTCGCGATGGTGGTCATCCAAAACGGCCGAGCGGATAACAGCATCTATCTGATGTTTGCCGCCGGCCTCCTACTCATTCTGCTTGGCATTCTGGCGTGGGGCCGTTCCGTCGTGGCGATGGTTCTGGCGTCGCTCCTGGCGTTTAGCGAGCTCGTGCTCTTACTCATCGCCGACGGCAACATCAATGTGGGAAACGTCTGGCGATTGATCTTCGGCCTCGGCCTCTTCGGCTGGCTGCTCAAGCGCGGCATCGTTGCGGTTCACGACATCAACGTCAGCAGATTGCCGATCCGGCACCCGCCTGAGCCGATGCACCACGACTGATTTCACCGTTTCGCGCTCTCTTCTTGCACGCCGGAATGAGAGGTAAGTTTTGCCCGTTAAGATGTGAGTCTATTTGACTCAATGTGAGGTAATCGTATGAATTTCAATAAGCTTACAGTCAAAGCGCAGGAAGCCGTCTCCGAGGCGCAGAACCTCGCGAGGGGCGCGGGCAACCCGGAATTCACGCCCGAGCACCTGCTCATCGCGCTGCTTCGGCAGGAGGGCGGGATCGTCGTTCCGATCCTGACCAAGCTCGGCCTGCAGCCCGGCCAGATCGAGACGGAAGTTGCGGCTGAAGTCGCGAAGTACTCGCGCGTCGGCGGCGCGTCGGCCGAACCGATGGTTGGCTCATCCTTGCGCAAGGTGTTCGACGCGGCGTTCTCCGCGGCCACGCAGTTCAACGACGAATACGTCTCCACCGAGCACTTCCTGCTGGCCATCGCCCAGACCAAAGAAACGACTGCGGCGAAGATCCTGGCGCGCCACGGCGCGGTGCCCGATGCGCTGCTCAAGGCGCTGCAGTCGGTGCGCGGAACGCAGCGCGTCACCGATCAGAATCCCGAGGACAAATATCAGGCGCTGGAGCGCTACGCGCGCGATCTGACGCAGCTCGCCCGGCGCGGCAAGCTCGATCCGGTCATCGGCCGCGATGAAGAGATCCGGCGCGTGATCCAGGTGCTTTCGCGGCGCACGAAGAACAATCCGGTGCTCATCGGCGAGCCGGGCGTCGGCAAGACCGCAATTGTCGAAGGTCTTGCCCGACGGGTGATCGAAGGGGATGTCCCCGAAGGCCTGAAGAACAAGCGCGTGGTCGCTCTCGACCTCGGCGCGATGATCGCCGGCGCTAAGTATCGCGGCGAGTTCGAAGACCGGCTCAAGGCGGTGATCAAGGAAGTCGAGGAAAGCGAAGGCGACGTCATCCTCTTCATCGACGAGCTGCACACGCTCATCGGCGCGGGCGCGGCGGAAGGGGCGATGGACGCCTCGAACATGCTCAAGCCTGCGCTGGCCCGCGGCGAGCTGCGCGCCATCGGCGCGACGACGCTGAACGAGTATCAGAAGCACATCGAGAAGGATGCCGCGCTGGAACGGCGCTTCCAGCCGGTGTTCGTCGGCGAGCCGACGGTCGAAGACACGATCGCCATTCTTCGTGGTCTGAAGGAGCGCTACGAAGTTCACCACGGCGTGAAGATTCAGGATTCGGCCATCGTCGCCGCGGCGACGCTTTCGCATCGCTACATCACCGACCGTTTCCTGCCGGACAAGGCGATCGATCTGATCGACGAGGCGGCGTCCAAACTGCGCATCGAGCTGACTTCGATGCCGCAGGAAATCGACGAGCTGACGCGCCGCATGACGCAGCTGCAGATCGAGAAGCAGGCTCTCTCCCGCGAGGACAACCCGGTCTCCAAGCATCGCCTCGGCGAGATCGAGAGCGAGATCAGCGAGCTGCAGGAAAAGATCAGCGCTCTTCGCACGCAGTGGGAAAACGAGAAGGGTGTCATCACGCAGATCAACGATCTGAAGAAGAAGCTGGAGGAGACGCGTGAAGCCGCGAACGCTGCCGAACGGCAGGGCGATCTGAACAAAGCCGCGGAGCTGCGCTACGGCGCGTTGCCGCAGATCAATCAACAGCTCGAAGCGCTGTCAACGAAGCTCGGCGAGATGCAGAAGTCCGGCGCGCTGCTCCGCGAGGAAGTAACCGACGAAGACATCGCGGAGATCGTGTCGAAGTGGACCGGCGTGCCGGTGACGCGAATGATGGAGTCGGAAATCCAGAAGCTGGTGCGGATGGAGGACAACCTCAAGCAGCGCGTGATCGGGCAGGAGGAAGCGGTCACCGCGGTCGCCAACGCCGTGCGCCGCTCGCGCGCGGGACTCAAGGATCCGAACCGCCCCATCGGCTCATTCATCTTCATGGGTCCGACCGGCGTTGGAAAGACGGAGCTGGCGCGCGCGCTGGCGGAGTTCCTCTTCGACGACGAAAACGCCATGGTGCGCATCGACATGTCGGAGTACATGGAGCGCCACGCGGTCGCGCGGCTGATCGGCGCGCCTCCGGGCTACGTCGGATACGAGGAAGGCGGCCAACTTACGGAGGCGATCCGTCGCCGTCCCTACGCGGTGGTGCTCTTCGACGAGATCGAGAAAGCGCATCCCGAGGTGTTCAACGTGATGCTGCAGATCCTCGATGACGGGCGGCTGACTGATTCGAAAGGACGCGAGGTCAACTTCAAGAACACGGTCATCATCATGACGTCGAACGTCGGCGCGCAGTACATCTTCGAGTATCAGAAGTCGATGCAGACGCCGCAGCAGGAAGCGGAGATGGAGCGCAAGGTGGAGGAAGAGCTGCACAAGCATTTCCGGCCGGAGTTTCTCAACCGCATCGACGACGTGATCATCTTCCACGCGCTCGACATGCAGCACATCAAACGGATCATCGAGATCCAGCTCCGGCGGCTGACGAAGATGATCGGCGACCGCGGCCTTTCCATCGACATCAGCGACCGCGCCAAGGAGCAGCTGGCGAAGGAAGGCTACGATCCTGCGTTCGGTGCGCGTCCGCTCAAGCGCGCGCTGCAGAAGCTGATCATCGATCCGCTGGCGATGAAGCTGCTCGAAGGGAAGTTCAAGCCGGGCGATGTGGTGTTCGTGAACGCGGGCGACAACGGGAAGGTGGAGTTGTCGCTCGAGCCGGAAGCGGTGGCGGTGAACTGACGTCAGCGAGGCAGTGAGAGCACGATCTTGCCGCGCTTGTAGTCGGTGGTCGTGATCATGGCCCACAGTTTTACGCCGGGCGATTCGATGGCGATATCGACGGGAGTTCCCGCGAGTTGCGGGAACTCCCCCTGAAGATCGCTCTTCGCGAAGTAGCCGGAATCGTCAACCGGAAAGGCCTTCTCGCCGATCAGCTTTCCATCGCGAGAGTAGACGCGGACGGTGATCGATGCGCTCTGGGCCGGAGCGAATTGCCAGACTCGCAGATACAAACTGGCGTTCGTCGGCACGGCTGGAATCACGATGCGGTCCTGCTGAAAGGCCCGCTCGGAAATCGCGGGTATTTCGAGCGTGGGCCAGTTGCCTGCGCGAACGACCGTTGAGAATTCGAACTGCTTCGCGGTCCCGCGCGGAATCGTGACGAGGATGAATGGCTGCTTTCCCGGCGCCGAGGCGAGGTGTTCGGCTTGCCCGGGATTCAGATGAAGCTGGCAGGGCGAGGGCTTGTCTCCGCATGCAGTGTGCGAGACGCGAACCGGACTCGTTCCGATGTTGCGGATGGTCTGGTCGACGCGAATCCAGGCGCTGCCCGGCGCGCCCATCGGGCGATCGGTGCCGGCAATCGGAAGAAGAACCGTCTCCGACTCTTTGATTGCGTCCACCGCGGCCGCAGGGACGTTGTAAAGGCGGATCGACGTTCCGACCCGTTTCATCACGAATCGGTCGAGCCAGGTCCACTCGCCTTTGGTGTGGCCGATGCGATAGACGTGCTCGCTGACGGCGATCCATCCAGCTTCCGGACGCGTTGGAATGATCTCGTGTTGGGGCGGAAATCCGAGCGCGTCGTAGTCGTGAAATCCGAGGTTCACGGCCATGCGGTCGATGTGGAGCGTGCGGGCGATAGTCCGAAGACGCAGCAGATCCTGCCCCCAATCGAGATTGCTGTCGACCAGGCAGCGTCCAGGCTCCCGTCCTGCCAGCGCGTTGAAGTAGGGAAAATAGTCGGGATGCGCCATCACTGACGCGGCGACGTGCAGCGCGACGAAAAGCATCGCCGCGTAGCGGATCCCCTTGCGGGCGCTGTCGAGGAGCGCCACGGTTCCGATCGCCGCGGCAGCGGTGAGCGGGATGTACACGGGCAGCACGTAGCGCACGCCGAGGTCGAGAATGCTGGGCATCGCGACGACGAAAATTGCCGCGGCCCCGGCCAACGATTCGATCATCGCCCAGCGCCGCGAACGGTTCGACCAGGCCGCGCCGGCGCCGGCCAGGATCAGGGCGAAGAACGCGAGCGTCGTCTTCAATCCCACCGCGGCGGGGAAGTACCACCACCATCCTTGCGTGCTCACGCGTCCGAACAGGTACGACTCGAAATCGGCGTGTCCGATCTCCAGCAGTCCGCCGATGCCGCGAAAGAAATCGGGAGCGGGCAGCGGCGTCGACGGCGGCAGATGCCGCAGCACGAGACGATTGAGGATTCCGAACTCCTGCTGAAAGTGCTGCAGGTCCGACGGGCGGCCGATCGTAAAGGCGTAGCCCGCCCAGATCACGGCGAACGTCGCCAGCGGCACGATGAGCAGCGTCGCCAGACCGCGCAGCCGTTCGTTTCGCCGCGCCGGATCGCCCAGCAAGCGAACGGCATAGATCGCCAGACACACAGCTGGTACATAGCCGATGCAGGAGAACTTCATCAGAATGCTGAAGCCGTAGGCGGCGCCGAGCACTGCGGCCCGTGCCCAACCTGGTTTCTGCAGCCAGCCGGAGAACGCGATCAATGCGACCGCCAGACCGGCCACCGCGGCGCTGTCGAACGTGGCTAGCCCTGAGTAGCCGAGGATGACCGGCTGCGTCGTGAAGAGCAGCACGGCGATGAGCGATTCGCGCTCGCCGAATTCGCGCCGCACCCACACGAGAAGCGCGACGGCGCCAAGGATGAAGAAGACGAGATTGCCGGCGCGCATCAACACCAGGTTCCGCTCGTACTTGCCGTGCGCGTACAGGACGCCGTGAATCTTCTGATAGCGGTTGCCCTGCGCCGACCATCGCATCCCGCCCGCCAGCGGCGCGGCCGCCATCACGATTCGCGGAAGCGGCGGGTTCTCCGGCTGGAGCTCGTACTGGTGATACTGCAATAGCTCGAGGCCCGCTCCGATGTGCGTCGCTTCATCGACCGTATCGGAGAACACCCGCCACGTCGAAGCGATCCGAAGCGCTCCGATCGTGATCAGCAACGTCGCCACAAGCCAAAAGCGCGACATACCGGCCAATCTGCCCGCGATTCTCATCAGGGAATGTCGTAAAGCGAGATCGATTTGCCGACGCGCTGCGTTGGCTGCGCCGGCAACCATCGCAATCCGCCCTGTTGCTGCATCACCTGCCGCGGATGATCGCTGATCGCTACCCAGCCGTGCGAACGCGCAAACATGTCAATCGGGTAGACCGGCGGAAACCCGAGCGCGGCGTAGTCGGCAGGTCCCATCAGCGCGACGCTGAGCGACGGAATATGCTTCCTGCGAACCACCGAACGAAGGCGAAGGATGTCCTGCCCCCAGTCAACGTTGCTGTCGGCGAGGTAACGCGACGGATCGCGTCCGGCGAAGGCGTTGAAGTACGGGAAGTAGTCGGGATGCGCGAGGGCCGACGCGCCGAGGTGGCAGACGAGGAGTGCGATCGCGGCGACGCGCCACTTGCGCAGCAGGACCAGAAACGCCGCAGCGCAGGCGATGGCGAATGGAACGTAGAACGGCAGGATGTAGCGGATGCCGACGTCGAGCGTGCTCGGCATCGCAACGATGATGGTGACAAGCGCGGCAAGACTCCACTCCGCAAATGGCCCGCGCAACGTCCGGTCGCGCAACGCGACCCAGGTGCCCGCAAGGAAAAGAACGAGCGCGGCGATCGTCGTCTTCAGCGCCACGGCGAAGGGGAAGTACCACCACCAGCCGGTCGTCCCGATCCGGCCGCAGAGAAAGGTCTGAAATCCGTCCTTGTTCGTTTTGTGAATGGCGCTGATGCCGACGAAGAACGCCGGCGCGGGCAGCGGCGTCGATGGATTGATGTGCGATAGAAAACGTTGCAGCGCCGGTGAATACGAATCCATCCACGGCTGCAGTTCGGCGAAGGTGTGCACGGTGAATCCGTAGCCGGCCAAGATGACGGCGAGCGTCACCGCCGCGGCCGGAATCATCGTACCGGCGGCGCGCGCGAAGCGCCGGCGTAGTTCGGGATCGCGCGCCAGGCGGACGGTCATGATCGCGGCGCACGTTACCGGCACGAAGACGATGCTGGAGAATTTGCAGTTGATGCTGAAGCCGAACGCGGCACCGAAGATGAGCGCGCGTTTCAGATCGGGATTCCGCAGCCAGCGCCCGAACGCGAGCAGCGCCACGGCGAGGCCCGCAACGGCCGGCCCTTCGTGCGTGGCCAGCGCCGAATAGCCGAGGATGATCGGCTCCATTGTGAAGAGGAACGTGGCGGCGAGAGCGCCGGCGTCGCCGAGCGCATCGCGCGCCGCGAGGAAAAGCGCGACCGACGCGATGACGAAGAAGACGATCGTCCCGATCCGCGCGCGGAAGAGATTCGCGCGGTACTCGCCGTGTCCGTAGAAAACGCTGTGGATCTGATCGGAGAAGCTGCCGTGCGGATCGAAGCGCATCCCGCCGAGCCACGGAACGGCGGCGAAGACGATTCGCGCCAGCGGCGGATTCTCGCTCTGCAGGTTGTAGCGATGAAACTGCAGCAGCTCCAGCCCGGCGCCGACATGCGTCGGCTCGTCGTTCGTCACGGAAAACGTCCGGAAGGTGGTGGCCATCCGGATCGCGCCGATGGCGATCAGCAGCGCGGCAATCGCGGCGGGACGGAGTCGTGCGAGGCGCTGCATCGGCGCGCGGATTCTACTGCGCACGACTCTTGCCTCCTGCTGAGCTGGAGGTACATTTTCATGCGCGATCGCCGTCATCTCGTCGTCTTCCTCGCCACGCTGCTGGTCTGTTTCCTGGCGCTGCTGCCGAACGGGTGCACGAAAAAGGAGCAGCCCGCGGAGACGAACTCGATCGGTAATGCCACCGACCGCAATCCCGCCACCGGCACGTCCGGCACCGGCGAGCCCGCATCTCCCTCCACCGGGACCACGACCGCAGCGCAGCAACTCGGGACGGTCGCGCCGAGCGCGGCCAGCACCGCTCCCGTGGCCCTGACCGGCACCACGGACGTGAACGCGCAAAAATCCGATACGACGTCGACGCTTCAAGGCCCCGGCGGTACGACCACCGCCTCCGTCGCCACCCCCACCGACACCTCGGCCACGATCAAAACGACGACCGGCACCACGACCGCCGCCGTGAAGAAGCACTGATGCGCACGCCGTTCGTCCTCGCCATCACCGCGCTGCTGCTCGCCGGCTGCCCCGGCGATCGCCGCACCGACGAGTCGCAAGCCGGACCGGCGAAGACGTCGACGACGACGCGCAACCCGCAGGCGGTGCCGGAGAACAGCACGGCCATGAATCCCGTCACGCCACCCCAGGCGTCGATGCCGTCAACGCGCGCCGGCGGCGCCGCGACAGGACCGGCAATCGACGTCCAACTCACCGAGTACGAGATCCGGATGCCCGATTCGCTGACCGCCGGCCGCGTGCACTTCCAAATCGCCAACGCCGGCAAGCAGGCGCACAACTTCGTCATCGAAGGTCCCGGCGTCTCGCACAAGCTCGACTCCGATCTTTCGCGCGGCGACACCGGGGAGATGACGATCGATTTGCCCGCCGGTTCGTACACGGTCTATTGCCCGGTCGATGGACATCGCGGAAGAGGGATGCAGCGGACGATCGTGGTGCGATGACGTTGCAGCATCACTCGGTTTCTTCGGGCGTGAGACCGATCGCATCGAGCAAGGCGTAATTCAATTCCAGAGTTTTCGTTGGTCCGAGCGATCCGACGAAGTCCGTGAGCACGCTCTTCGGCAGGCTCACCAACTCGTCGCAGTGAATGGAACTTTCGTGCTTTAGTCCTTCGTCAGTTCCCACGAGAACCTGCGAACGGAGATCGTGATACGACGTGTAGACCGGAGCGCAAATCACAGAAGAAAGCTGCGACCGGATAGCTGCCTGCCGGCTGACGATCACGAAAACACGCGATGCACGGGGATCAGATTTCGAAGGATGACGGACGCGATACAACTCGCCACGTTTCACCAGGGGGCTTGATACTCCAGCGCGTCTGCCGCCTCTGCATTTAATTCGTCAGCGACTGAGTTGATAAGAGCGACTTCCTCATCGTCTGTCCTTTTTGGCTTTCGAAGTACCCGTCGAACAGCTTCGACGATGAACTGATTACGGTCATCGGCGACCGTGTCGATCTGCGCGAGGAGTTCCTCGGGAAGGTTCACTTCTACCGTCATGGCAAAACAGGATAGCAGCGATCCTCCGTGCCTACCAAAACCCCCGCTCCTCTCCGAACATCACCTCGTACACCTTCTTCGCCCAGCTTCGCTTCCCGAATTCGACGCGGCCGGTTGACTCCTGCGTGAGCCACTCTTTGATCGGAAGTGTGAAGCCGGTTTTGCGGCGTTGGCGGACCTCGGCTGGAAGTGGCGGGCGTGGGGCGGCGGCGAGAAGTTGCTTGCCGCGTTCGCGGCGGGTGACGAGTGCCGGCGCGACTTTGCGCAGGAGGTGGGCGTCGACCAACGGGACGCGCACTTCGAGCGAGTGGGCCATCGAGGCCCAGTCCATGTCGCGCAGGAGTTGGTTGCGGAGGTAGAGCGACGACTCGAGCGCGGCAACGCGGGCGAACGGATTGCCGGGGTCGGGCGTCACAGTTCGCTCGATCAAATGGAGCAGATCAAGTCGCGCCAGCCCCTCGGCGGCGATGTCGCGGCCGAGGAGTGCGGGGAGCTCGGAGGCGAGAAAGCGTCCGCGTTTGACGAGGTACGCGCCGGCGTAGCTACCACCGTAGCGGATGATCTCGCCCATCTTCGGGCTGATGTGGCGGCTGCGTTTCGACAGCGCGGTGTTGATGCGATGGACGGCGTCGCCGAGCTTCGGTACATGCGCGAGAACCGACGTCACCGGCATCCATCGGGGGATATCGCGGAATGACGTGTATCCGCCGAACAGTTCGTCGCCGCCGGCACCCGACATCGCGACTTTCAGCCCGAGGTCGTGAGCGGCTTTGCTGATGAAATAGGAGTTGAGGCCATCGACGGTGGGCTGATCCATCGCCGCAAAAATCCTCGGAAGCTCGGCGCGGAAGCCGGTCAGCGTCAGTTCCTGAATCGAATGGCGGACGCCGTACTGCCGCGCCACCAGCGCAGCCAGCGGCGCCTCGTCGTTGACGCGCCCGCGGTACTCCTCGAAGCGCAGCGTCATCGTCTGGAGATCGGTCGCGCCGCTCTCGCGTGCAAGCGCGACGACGGCAGTCGAGTCGATCCCAGCGGAGAGAAACGCGCCGACCGGCACGTCCGCCACCATGTGATAGCGCACCGATTCGAGCACCGCGTCGTGCACGATCTCGCGGCGTTGCTCGTCGGTGAAATGCTCGTCGCGTTCAACCGCATCGCGCAACGTCGCGGCGATCGAAAAGTACTGAATCGGCTCGCGAGCGCCGTTCGCATCGACGTACATGTACGAACCGGCAGGCAGCGCGCGAATGGCGCGATACATCGTGAACGGCTCCGGCACCGTTCCTCGGAGAAAAAATCCGGCCGCGCCCCCGGGATCGAATTGCGTCGACACCTTTCCGCTCGCCGCGAGCGCACGCACCTGCGATGCGATGCGGATCGTGCCGCCGCCGTCCGCGTAGTAGAGCGGCTTGATGCCGTACGGATCGCGCGCCAGCAGCATCCGCCGCCGCGCGCCATCCCACAACGCGAACGCGAACATGCCGCGCAACTCGCCGAGCATCGCTTCCTGCTTTTCGTCATACAGCTGCAGCAGCACCTCGGTATCCGACTGCGAAGTGAAGCGCCGTCCGCGGGCTTCGAGTTGCGCGCGCAACTCGCGGTAGTTGTAGATCTCGCCATTGAAGACGAGCGCCAGATCTCCGAACTGCTTCGGCTGCGCGCCGCCGGGCGAGAGGTCGATGATGGCCAGCCGGCGATGCCCAAGTCCGACGCGGCCGTCGGCGGAGAACCAGGCGTCGCCGGCATCCGGACCGCGCGAAAGCATGCATTCGCGCGTAGCGATCACTTCATCGCGATCGATCGGAGGCGCCGCGCCGCTGTACGCGAAGATCGCGTTGATGCCGCACATGACGCGAGTCTACTGGGAACGCGGGCGTCAGCGCGTGCCGCTGATCGCCGCCGGCGCGGCAGCATCGACGCGGATGGAAACGTTGCTGGCAGCGATGGAGTCGTTCGGATCGCCGTGCGGATGCACCCAGACCACGACGGTGTAGACGCCGGGTCCATCGAGCAGCGGGACGGCGAAGGCGAACTTGCCATTCGGGCCGACCTGGAAATCGCCGATCCGGCCGTCGGTGTACTCCTCGCGAATTGCTTCGATACCGCCGGGCACGCGCCGCGTGTACGCGCCTTTGAGCCGCGGCAGGTACTCGCGCCGCGCGTTCGGCAGGCTGTACGACTGGATCGCGTTCGCGGTGACGGCAGCCATCGGCTGCGGCCGCGCCTCGTGATGCACGGTAATCGCTTCGATGTCGTAACCCTTCGCCGGCTGCCCGCTGCAGAGGATCGGTTGCGCGGTGGTGGCGCGGCGCGGCAGAGGACGCGTCCATTCGACGTAGCGGCGAACGAACTCCTGCGTGAGGCGAAACTCGCCCTTCTCCCACGCCAGGCCGATGCCGACATGGGTGGCGGCAGGATCGAGAATCGTTTTCCGATGCCCGTCATGCGGCGCGACCTCGGCCATCATCGCTGCTTCCGAGCGCCGCATCATGTCGTACAGCGCAGCGTCGCCGAATCCGTAGTTGGCCGACCACGCGGCGGCATTTTCACTGAGACCGTCGTTGCCGCCGGCGAAGGAGTAGCGCATGTACGGGGCTTCGCCGTCGGTCGTGAAATGCCCGGTCGTGCCGTTGCGGATCTGCGCGCGGCAGTAAGCGTCGGCGACGGCGGACGACTGCTCGTCGAGCTGCACGGGGGCAAGTCCGAACTTCGCGCGGTCGCGATTGATGAGGCGCACGAACTCGGCGCGCAACGTCATCCGCGTCTCGTCCGGCGCACCTTCGCCCTGCGCCAGCGTCGCGCCAAAGGTGAAGGCGATCGTGAGGACCGCGAGAAGCAGCTTCTTCATGGGGCGATGACAAAACGGGCTGGGGGCTGGCGTCATTCCTCGAAAGGCTTTTCACCACAGAGACGCAGAGGGCACAGAGGAACCTTTATACAGCTGCGAACGCCTGCTCGACGTCGGCGATGAGATCCGCGACATCCTCGATGCCGACGGAAATACGGACGAGGCCGGGTGTGATGCCGAGGCGGGTGCGGGTGTCGAGCGGGACTGATGCGTGCGTCATCGTTTCGGGGTGCGAGATCAGCGTTTCCACGCCGCCGAGCGATTCGCCGAGGGAGCAGAGGCGGACGCGGTCGAGGAACTTTTTGGCGTTGGCGAGCGAGCCGAGCTCGAACGAGATCATCGCGCCGAAACCGCGCATCTGGCGTTTGGCGAGCTCGTGCTGGGGATGATCGGGAAGGCCGGGGTAGTATGTCTTCAGCGCTTTCGGATGACGGGAGATGTAGTTCGCCATGGCGCGGCCGTTTTCTTCGTGCTGCTTCATCCGCACGGCGAGCGTTTTCACGCCGCGGAGGACGAGCCACGAATCAAAGGGGGACAAAATCGCGCCGACGGCGTTCTGCAGGAACCCGATCTGTTCGGCGATCGCGTCGTCGTTGCAGATGACGACGCCGCCGATCGAGTCGGAGTGGCCGTTGATAAACTTTGTCGTCGAGTGGACGACGATGTCGGCGCCGAGCTCCAGCGGCTGCTGCAGGTAGGGCGAGCAGAAGGTGTTGTCGACCACCACCATCGCTCCGCCTTTGTGCGCGGCGTCGGCGCACGCGGCGATGTCGGTGACGGTCATCATCGGATTGGTCGGCGTTTCGAGGAAGACGAACTTCGTATTCGGGCGCAGCGCGGCGCGGACGTTGTCCACGGACGCTGTGTCGACGTAGGTGAACTGCAGACCGAACTTCTCGCAGACTTTGCTGAAGAGTCGGAACGAGCCGCCGTACATGTTTTCGCCGGCGATGACGTGATCGCCTGACTTCAGCAGGCGGAAGACGGTATCCGTCGCCGACATCCCCGAGGCGAAGCAGTGCGCGTGCTTGCCGCGCTCGAGGGCGGCGAGGTTCGCTTCGAGCACGGAGCGGGTCGGGTTCTTGGTCCGCGCGTATTCGAAGCCCTTGTGCTTGCCCAGCTCGGGCTGCACGTAGGTCGAGGTCTGGAAAATCGGGTAGGTGACGGCGCCGGTGACCGGCTCCGGCTCCTGGCCCGCGTGGATGCAATCGGTGGAGAAGCCCATGAGCTGTTCCTTTGCGTCAATCCGCGTGATCGGGAGCGGGCGGCTTCGCCCACTTCGTGTAAATGCCCTTCGACATGTAGCGCTCGGCGGCGTCGGGGATGAGCGTGACGACGCGCTTGCCCGGGCCGAGTTTTTCGCAGACCTGCAGCGCGGCGGCGACGTTCGCGCCCGCCGAGGACGCGCCGAGGACGCCTTCTTCGCCGGCCAGGCGCCGGACCATGGCGAAGGCGGGAGCGTCTTCGACCTGGATCACCTCATCGGCCAGCGACATGTCGAGCACGGGCGGGATGAACGATGACGCGCCGATGCCTTCGACCTCGTGCGGCCCCGCTTCGCCGCCTTTCAGAATCGATCCCTGCGGCTCCACGATGACGCACCAGCAGTTGGGATTGCGCTCTTTCAGATACTTCGCCACGCCGGTGAACGTGCCGCCGGTGCCGGCGCCGGCCAGCCAGGCGTCGACGCGGCCGTCCATCTGTTCCCAGATCTCGGGACCGGTGGTGGCGTAGTGCGATTCGGTGTTGTACGGATTGGCGAACTGCTGCGGGACGTAGGAGTTCGGAATCGTCGCCGACAGCTCCTGCGCTTTGGCGATGGCGCCTTTCATCCCGTCGTCCTTCGGCGTGAGGACCACTTTGCCGCCGAGCGCTTTCATCACTTCGCGTTTTTCCGTGGAGAAGTTTTCGGGGACGCAGAGGATGACGTGGTAGCCCATGCGCGTGCCGGCCAGCGCGAGCGCGATGCCGGTGTTGCCGGCGGTCGGCTCGATGATGGTGCCGCCCTTAGCGAGCTTCCCATCGCGTTCGGCGCGCTCGATCATGCCGACGCCGATGCGATCCTTTACGGAGAACGCGGGATTGAGGAACTCCATCTTGACAAAGAGGTCGGCCATGTTCGGACCGGCAATATTCGCCAGCTGCAGCATCGGCGTATTGCCGACGAGCTCGAGGATGTTGCGGACAGGTTTGGAGAGGGGCCTTGCCAAGCGGGCGGGATTGTATACGCGGTTGCGGAGATGGGTTGCTGAGTTGCTAAGTTGCTGGGTCTCGCGGTTGCGCGGTCTCGCGGTGTGAGGTTGCCCCGTTTCGGTGGACAGTTATTAAGTTGCGCAATGCCTCGTATGCCGGCGTTCGTAGTTGTTGGGTGAAAGGTAGTCGATCGACGAATGCCGTCGGTGCAGGTTGTACCAGCTTTCGATGTAGGAGAAGGTGGCAGCTTTCGCTTCGGCGATGATCTGGAAACGGTATCGGTCGATCAGTTCGGTCTTGAGCGTGGCGAAGAAACTCTCGCACATGGCGTTG